>JGI24891J29808_1000014_pt1 | contig 247306 bp, 230 predicted proteins | sample FreactcultuFSWF8_FD_29808 | JGI IMG/M metagenome (IMG submission 29808) | reverse complement strand
ACCTCCACTCCTACTCTATCTTTTCTTTCTACCCTTTTAAACCTCTCTTTCTTCTCTTCTCTTTCTTCTCTTCTCTTCTCTTCTCTTCCTTCTCTTCTCTTCTCTTTCTTCTCTACTTTTAACACTCTTACTTACTTCTCTCTACCAAACAAAATCTAGCCGTCTCCCCTACATTTTCTTATAACTATTACTACGAATACTTCAAATACTCCCTCTAACGCATGACTACAACCAAACAAGATACAAGAAATCTAAATAAGCCATTCTTTTCGCAGTGCGGCAATTATAGATACCCTACTTCCGCTTCGAATATTCATCGACCCGATTAATACGGATCGGACCCCCCAAAATCAAATGGATCGGACCCCCCTAAAATTTCCCTCCCTACCTAAAATCAAATGGATTGGGCCCCGATCCGTAACTTTATAGAAGGTTAGTCGGCCGTAGTCGTCTACGTCTAATATAATTACCTTCTAGAATAACTAGATACGTATACTATTATATAACCCTTACACGGTCGACCTTAAATCTACTAACTAGAATAATGCCTAACTAGTAGTAATCTCGTTCCCTTACTATTCGATGGTTCCTAGTACGTTAGTAGTATATCTAATGCGTATGCCTAACGTTCTAATATATAACATCTAATCCATTAGCGTAGGCTTATAGTCCTTATCGGCTAACATTATAAACTTGTTACTTATCTCCTAGACCTAATTAAAAATGCTTAGTACGACCTACCTAGCTTTAGCTTCGCTTATTAACTCTACTCTTATTAACCGTTTTACTCTAGTATTTCTATTTTCGTATGCTATATAAACGACCATTAATCGCGAAATAGTAATAATAGCGGATAATATAGGCGTATATAACGTAGCTAGCTTCTATCCCTTATTACGTTTATTAATAGCTAATACTACTAATACGCTAATGATACCGTTAGTATGCTCGCTATCTCCGATGTCGTAGTCTAATATAGCTAACTAAAATGCTATACATGCGTGCTCGATTTATTTCGCTATATCTTCCTACTATATGTTAGTAGGCGTATCTTCCGACACCTAGTTATAGCATAATCGCTTTAAAAACAATAACGCGTCGGTTTAGGCCTCTATTAACATATACTATAGTCGGATCTCTCTATGTTAGGTACGCTACAAAAAACACAATATTATAATCTACTACTTACTATACTTACGTACTATCTTAACGCTATAGTTACTTTTAAACTTCTTCTTAGGCCTAGTGCTACTACTATGCTTCTAGTTAATTAAAAACAATGCTACCCTACCGACGATGTGCTACTTATAATACTATAACGACTGTCTAATTAATCTCTTCGTACCTACATACGCACGTTCTAACCCGAAATCGCTATTAAGTAAATGCTCGTCCTTATATCGGGGTCTTGGCGGCCTAGATTAGTGTCTTAGTTATGCTTTAATAGGTGTTATATCTATAATTATTCGTTCCTAGTCCTAGCCGTGTAAAATCGTAGCGTAATTTAATGCTCTTATAAACGTATTAGTTACGAACTAGCTATTATTATCCTAGATAGTATCGTAGTATGCTACTCTTTCTTCTACTTCGGCTACTAACTTTGCTTACATTATTACGTAGACCCTTTCTTTCTATATGTTCTAGCTAGCTAGCGTTAGCGGAATCGGGTCTACTAGTTAAACTACAAAATATACTTACTATGCTTACTATAGAAAAAACACTTAATATGCTTAACCCTCGATCTATAAACGATTAGGTGTCTACTTAGACTTCTTCCGTATATTACCTCCTCGCTTTTACTAATTTACCTAATCGTGTACGCGCTAATAATAATCTTATATACCTTTAATTAAACGGCATATGTATCCGCATTCTCCGTTAGATTCATTACCTAATACGTAACGTAATCCGTTATAGTATAATAGGAAACTAGTTACTAGTAGTAAATCTAGCGCTAGGTATATAACCTCTATCTTATCTTATACGACGTCTTATACGTTATCTTTTACGTATCGCGCGATATTCTAGCGCTTAGGGGCCTCTACTATTTTAGCGTGCTTATAACGTAAATAGCCCTTAATGCGTAATAGGTTAATTACGTCGTAACACTAGATACACTATATAATCTTATACTCGGCTCGTATAACGAATAACTCGTAGAAACGCTGCTCTATGCTTACATCTAGTCGATCTATAGTAATAACGACGTAACTCTCCTCGCTAGACTAATATACCTTAAAAATGTCTAAACTATGTAACTCTAGGTAGACGCAACGCGTGTTTAGTACGCGTGCGGATAGGGTTTAGCTTACCTTTAGACCCTTAACTAGGGTTAGATAGCGCTTTCCCCGGGCAGAATGCTATCTTAGCGTCGCCTACTCTACGAACATTAACTTTCTTGCTATATATAGCTTTCCATTTTTACATGTTTTCTACTAAAATTGAATATACTGAATTATTCATTAAAATTCACTCTTTAACCTATAATTTTTTTGACTCGAAATAGTAGCGATATAGGTAAACGAATCGACATTAAAATTTCGAACAAATCGACTCTTACCTAAAATTGCTTAGCATTGCTTTATATAGGGCTTTTAAACGAATCGACTCGATTTATTTATAGAATAATAGGTAGAAAGAAGAAGAAGCAATAGTAATAGTAATGTACGTAGAAGAAAGAAGAAGAGGCGATAGTAATAGCGATATACGTATAAGAAAGAAGAAGAAGTAATAGTAATAGTAATGTACGTATAAGGAAGAGGAAGTAGTAACGGCGATAGTAATAGCATTATACGTATAAGAAAGAAGAAGAAGCGACGGCGATAGCTATATACGTGCAAGGAAGAGGAAGTAGCGACGGCGACAGCAATGTATATATAAGAAAGAAGAAGAAGCAACGGCGACGGCTATGTACGTATAAGGATAAGGTAGCTATAGAGGTTAGAACATTTATTGCTAAACTTTATAAAAGGACGTCGCCGAGCAAAGGGATGCTAAACAAAAAAGCATGCCGTCCTGATTTTTCGGGCATTCTAACTATCTACCATCTACCTTGGATGAAGCGGTACTACCTTCTGTCTAACTACTTAGACAAGCCACTCATGGTCCTGGCCTCGAATTGCTTGGTAGAGTCGAATTGGAGCAGATCCGCACCTCTACAACAGCGTAAGGTAAATTGGGGGCTAAGGTTTGTTTCGTTCGTGATGCATAGCACTAAGCGCGCCTTCTGCCCGCGTCTTTCTCTACATGCCTTTCTGTTCTGCTCTTCTTACGCAACTCATCTGCGTTAGGACTAGTGAGAAATCGCACTGCATGAGACACGTTAAAGATGACCGATGCGAAATGCATCGGTAACGAGTCGACCAAGTACTAGTAGATCTTATGGCAGTCGAGTCTAGAACTGATCTTGCTGCTACGGTTACTCGAGAATTCCATGATGCAAAGAATGGTTTGGAACTGTCATGTCGTCAGCACGCGACGCAGCGGTCGCTGTAGCAACTCACTCGATTCACTTACCGAGATCAAAACCAAGGATCCATCGAGAGCCTAGAGCAGTCTCTTCGCATTCGTTGCCTTCTCCGCGTCGCACTCACGCGTCAGTCGGCGCTCGCAGGCTATGGCAAACATAATGAAGACAAAGATGAAGAATTGTTGCAACACCACGCCTGCTGTGCAGATGTGCAATGCCATATTGACCGTCTTGGTATTGTGGGAAGTCGTAAGCCTTACCCGCGAGCTGAACGGAGGATGTCCTTGTCGTCGTCTGCGACCCTACTCAATCATCGAGTCTCACAGTAGGTACGTACACAACGTCGGAGCAAGCCAAGATGACTGCGATTCTTCGCGCAGAGACTCGCGACAGCTTGCGACCAGGTATGCAATAGTTGACAAACCAACCCAGTATGACGAAGTCATATGCATTCATCTACAAGGGCGCGATGAGAACCAGAACGAATTCAGCTTCGTATGCGGGGTCCAGGTGGGGTGTTTGAATCACAGAAACTGAACGCCACTGTCTCAAGAAGACCTCCAAAGATGATGATGGCAACACTCTTCTGCTGGTAGTAGATTGTTTGCGGCAGGTGAGCACATGTTGTCAGCCGAACGAGAATGCTGAACAGGATGGCAGTAGGCAGAGTTGGACAGTACGCCCAGTCGACCCTGGGATTGTTCAAAGTCTGCAGGATCTGTTGATACGTTAGCAGAATCTTCTGAGATTGATCGTTGCGGTCTTGAACCCACTACATCTTGTCGTGTTTGTCGATTGCGCTGGGTCGTGGAGAGGAAGACTCTCAAGCGACTCGTCCTTCGAGAGGAATGTTACTCAGGCAAATCCAATTGGCAAAGCGATTGCAAGCAACCCATTCTGATCGAGGAAACAGGCACCGTTAAACCGGTCAAACAGAGGGGCACCAGTAAGCCGGGCACGCAGACAAGGGTGTCATTGACCCAAGTGAGAACAGGGACACGAACCTTGCAGCTTCTGTCCGGAACTGCCAGGTCTCTCAGAGGCTCGAGAGTCGAGGAAAACGTCCCGCAGAGGACGCTGAGGCCTTCCGTGTAACCTTGACACCTCTGACCCCAAGCAAGAACAGACTTTTACGGCTCAGAGTCTGTTGTTGGATGAGCAGGGGATTAGGAAGCCTATTCGTCTGGGTATCCGTACTGAACCTCCTCAAATGGATCTGGATACTCCTGTTCACCTGGATACTCGTACTCGACCTCCTCGGATGAAGGGTACTCCTCTTCGAAACCACACTCCTTATCATCCACCTCCCAGTCATTCATCGATTTTCGGGCTGCCACAAGGGAGCGTCCGCCGTTCCATTCGCGGCCGTGTGAATAGAATCTTGCCAGGTCGATCAAGTTTGCCCAGACATTCCTAGCTTTCCCACTCTTTGCCTGCTCACTCGATGTGGCCCATGCGTCACGTTGTTTGGCCCATTCTTCCTGGGTCTTGTCGTCAATCGACCAGTCGATGTCGCAGATTGATCTAGCCATTGTGCGTCTTGCCAAAAAGACCTTGTGGGCTTGCTCTGCCTCGTACTCCAGAAACTTCTCATGCACCGCCGATTGTCTTTGTGTGTTAGGGATTTGGCGAACCCTGACCTCTTGCGCTGCTTTTTTTTGTCTTTCTGCCGATTTGTCTTTGGCGTTTGGTAAGCTCTTTGTCGGTGGCGAGTTCGGCACCATCCCTGGCCAGCGAGTCCATACAGCATTTGCTCATAGCCTTCGAGCACGGAATTTTGTCGTTGTGCTAAGCCTGGAGCGCTCTCATGTGTTCAGGAGCTAATGTGGAAGAAAGGTTAGCATATTCCGGCATCTTTTCCATCGTTGCGGGTTTGTAATGAGAGAAGCGTGTTGGATCTCCTACCAACAGCGACAAGGCACCGAAGATACCTACGAACATTGCAAAGATCGCTCTCAATCATCTCGCTAGTCTTGTCCAAGGCTTTGGAGCTCGACTTTCTGATGGGCATACCTGTAAATTAGGCCGCCAAAGTCAAAAGAAGTATGTGGTTGGATAGTCTGTCGTGAATCGTGACTCCGTTATCCATAGTCCTTCTCGGTATAGGATGTAGTTCTTTGAGTGAAAGGGAACAAGAAATGGCCGTAGCAATTAGCATGGTCGACTGCGAGGATTGTAATGCTTTACAAAGGTAAATCCCTGATATCTCGGTCATCCCGGAGGCAGATGAGAAAACACTTGTGCTTCCAAGCAATGAGGGGGGCTTGCTGGTCCGTACGGCTGGAGTTTGTTGTGCTTTTTGAATTCCATCAAAGCCAAGTGAAAGGCTTTCCAGGATCCGAGAGTTGGTGTTTGTTGCTTGCGCACAAGCTTGTTTTGTCCTTGAGCGTCCTCTTCTACCTCCTTTCAACCACGTACCCATCAATCTCAACACCAGCAAACGCAATCAAAGAACGTTCCAGGTAAGTCAGCAATCACAATGTGCGACCCCAGCAACACCAGCATCGATGCCGCCCTTTGGGATACGCGCAAAGATCTTGACTCCCAGATGGCTGGTCTGTATGCCATCAACGCGCAGCATGAACTTGATCGCGTTTGGGCCGCTCCTCGCACTGACTTGGATCGCCTTGGGCGCGTTCGTCGCTTGCATGCTCGTTACCGCGCTTTGGCACTTACCACAGTCGCTGCTGACTCAACAGCTGTGCCCGAACCCATGGCTTTCATCCATCCTGACCGCCAGGCCTTGATGGATTTGATGCTCAACAACCCTTCGCCGTCGCCGGAGAGGCAAGTCATCGAATACTACGACGAGGGCGATGGCAATTGGGAGCATGATGACCTCCATCAGGACGCTGATCACGAGATTAAGGGCGAGGTCATCTCGACAGCGTTGGTTCGTCAGCGCCCTTCAGACCCTCGTTCGCGTTCGCGCTCGCCCGCTGCCAATTCCTACGGTCCTCGCAACACCGCCTCCAGTTTCCACGACCGTTCCGACACCGCTGTCGGCAACCGTCGTAACGACCAGCGCCAGCAAGGTGGCAATGATAACAGCAACCGCACCAATCGGGCTACTGCCGCCAAATCTCAACAATCCTCTCGCCCGCGTTCGCGTTCGCCAGTCTCCATCCCTCGCGGTCCCCGCAGCACCCTCACGCAATTCCGCAACCGTTCCGACAGCACTGTCAACGACCGTCGCAACAACCATTTGCAGACTTGGTTTGCTCCCTCTCGCCAGAGCAACGATCAGTCGCAATCCTGGGCTCAGCAGCCCTACCACCCTCAAGCTCCTGCTCCCACGGTCGACCCCAACTATCAAGCCGCATTGGACACCACTAGGGCAGTATTGGAGAACCTCGTACATTCTGGTAGGCAAGCCCCAGGGTTCGGCTACATTGTCAACTTCGGTGCTCATGCTCCTGCTCCCACCGTCGACCCCAACTTCCAAGCCGTGTTGGACTTCGCCAAGGCACAGTTGGAGACCGTCGCACGTGGGCAAGCCCCTGCCATCCAGCCCCAGGTGGACTCCGGCCCCGGTGGATATGGTGGTGGTCCTGAAGGCCAGCGAGGCTTTGGCGATCAGGGCGGCTATGGAGGTCCCGGCGGCTTTGAAAGAGGTCAAGGTGGACATGGCCAAGGTGGTTCTGAACAGGGTGGAGATGGCCAGGTTGGTCAAGATGGTCAGGATGGTGGTCGTGGCCAGGTTCGTCATCGTCCCCGTCGCGGCCGCGGTGGTAGGGGTGGAGCTGGTCTCCCCTACTGACTTTCTCGCATGAACTCCCACAAAAGTACTTTGACATATGGGTGTTGGTAACCCTCAAGATCTCTCGATTGTCTTTGGCTCTGCTCTTGTGGTCTGCTTCGGTGGATTTGCTGTTGGTCTGCTTGCCCGGTTTCACGGTGCCCGTCTACCTGCCCGGTTTGACGGTGTCCCGTCGATTCACCAGCAACCACAACAGCATCTCTGGCATCACAACTCCCTCGATGCTTACCTACGCACAAGGTCAAGTGACCGTAACAACAACAACCACAACTACGACCACATGAACCACGGCCACCTTCATGACACACCACGCTCCTATGCCGGCTACTTGGCAAGCACAATCTGCACCTGCGCCACAACGAACGCTTCATGATATCAACAACCGCGATGCCTTCAAGAAGAAGAAGAAGAGGGGCAAGCATCGCGGTAGCCATGGCAAACAGCCGAAGAACGCGCACAACCCCTGCGGTGCCGGCAATCATGGAAGAAGAGGCGGATCAGGTCAGACTCCACGATCAACCCACGCTTCACACGAGGTCGCACCATCAACTACCCGGTACCTTCTTCAACACCCTGGTACCTGGTAGACCCGGCAGTTCTGGACAAATACGCAAGCTCCATCCTTTCGCGCAAACTCAGCAGCTATCTTGGCTGGATAGCCCGCCGGCCAGGAAACTTCACGCGAATCGCCTTCACATAGGCCCGTCACCGCCGCAGAAGACTCCCTCGCTTCGATCGAACGCGCAGCACGTAAAGTTCAATGAAACCCTTCAGAGTGAGGCCCAGCACCCAGCTCTTGAGGCCAGGGCATCTCCAATGACTGCGACACTTCCTTCAACCCGGCGAGACCTTTCCTGTGCAGTCGCAACTATGACACCCCCGAGCAAATCTTCGAACACGCTCCAATGCATTCCATGCTCTTTTCACAGGTGCTCAATTCCATGCCCTCTTCACAGGTGCTCAATTCCATGCCCTCTTCACAGGTGCTCAATTCCATGCCCTCTTCACAGGTGCTCGACTCCATGCCCTCTTCACAGGTGCTCAATTCCATGCCCTTTTCACAGGTGCTCAACTCCATGCCCTCTTCACAGGTGCTCAATTCCATGCCCTTTTCACAGGTGCTCAATTCCATGCCTTTCTCGCAAGTGCTCCCCCATCGATTCCTGGCCTCGCGCTGGTTTTTGGAGGGGGAAACAATACTTGCATTGAGCTTTTTGGAGTAGCAAGCTGTGTTCAGGGGATCTTTTTGCTTTACTTGATATGAAGGTACCCTCGGTGTCTTTCCTAACGCAACACAGCAGGTACAATTGCTGATCTCCTTTGCCGCGTTTGACTTGTCTCTTGCTTCTTCCTGCACCACCATGATCCATTTCTTCTCCTCGATTCCAACACATTGATAGCTCACCTTGTTTGATTCTTCCATCTCTTCACAGGCGCCTGCTTCAACTGCTGCGAGACTGGGTATGAACGCCGTGCACCTCACTGCCATAGATCCCTCGCTGACTGATTGCTAGTCACAACCAGAGCAACTGCACCAACCCTACTGTTGTCACCTGCGGCGCATACTGTCGCAGCCGCCCATGGTGACCGACACGAACATGAACACGCATTGTAAAGGAGTGGATGGAAAGCGGGTTGATGATGGTGGGCTGGAGCTGCGCAAGCTTGGCCGGAGTAACGCTGGAGTGTCTGTTGCTGGTCGTCCAGGTGTTGAAAGTATTGAGCCTGCATAAGCCCCCAGCCAAGGTTGTTCTCTTCTTGGTTCCCCACGTCGCACTTTTGCCTTCTCTTTTCCAAGTCTGCGGCAATCCTCTTCGGTGTGTTGCCCAGTGCCAGAGCCGACCAAGTGGGTAGGTAGGTCGATGTATTCCATGACCGAGCCAAAGAGAGGAGTGAGGCCCTACGGTGGAGAGGGAGCGGGCGCATTAGAGTAGGTGGGAGTCTGCGGCGACTTCAAGGGAGCTTGCGAGGGTGTCACTCCGAGGACTCTTGCTATTGTGCTTTGTGTCCGTCGTTGTCCGTAATTAAAGGCGAATGGGCAGGCCACGTTTGGAGCTAGGGTTCGTCATTCGCGGCGGCGACAGAGGTGCCGGGGATGCTGCCGTCCAGGGTAGGGGTGGGAGGCAAGATGTCGGCCACGGTGAGTTGAGAGGAAGAAGGACGAAAGAGCAGGCTAGTCGCTAAGTCTGAACGGCAAGCAGGGAACCAGGATGGTAGTGCCACCGGCGGGGAGCATGACGAAAGAGTTGCTGAGGTGGCAGGGCGCTTTGCGTCTTCAACACGGTGGGGTGGTTCATGAAGCGGTATTGGGCGGCTTGGATCGGTGCGGTGTCCTACAAAGCAAAGTCGCGCATTGGGTGGCTTGTGGACCAGTGTTAGCAGATTATTTGAACAAGGCTGTTCTGGCGACACTTGCGCTGTTGTGGGAGATGGCCCGAGGCTGCCGCGATGGACGAATCTCCACACGTGCTACATCCTGCGGGCCATGACGTCGAATCCCCATGCCTTGGCGTCATCACGAAACACTTTACATCCTCCTTCACTGCCAATTTTTGTTCAGCTCACTCTCCAACTCCCAAGAAAATGACAGGCGTCTGCTTCAATCGCAGTCAGACTGGGTACGAACGCCATGCACTTCAATGCTACAGGATCCTTCGGCGAATTGTTTGATAGTCACAACAAGAGCAACTGCACCAATCCTACTGTTGTCACCTGCGGCAACTGCACGTATACCAGACAGGGCCAGCTCCGAGCCTAGGTCGGCTGTCAACGTCACCTGCAACAATTGTCTGCAACAACTGCGATCAGTCCGGTCACTCCCCATGAACCCTCCCAGCCCAGGCTGTCACTCAACTCAAATTGGTGTGCCAGTATCTTGAGACTACTGGGGTCACACAACTGTCGATACTACAGGCTCGTCCATCGCCAGCGTATCTTCTGAGAAAGCATCAGTGTTTCAATCAACAACCGCAATGCTCTAGGCATTTGACGCCGCCGTCAGCGTGCGCCTCGCCAGGGTCTTGCCGACACTGTTCCGCCACCCGTGGATCCGACATGCCATCTCATGGGTTCACATCCCGTCCCGAGGATGCTCGCTTCCACTCCTCGTCTCCCTCCATCCGTGTCGTGACCCCGAACCACTGGGGACAAACGACCGCAACCTCCACTGGCCCCTCGATTGTATTCCACTTGGCCATCAAGCATCGCGAAATCACGGCTCGTCCTTCTATGTTTGGCACCACCGCTTCTTCGACCACACAACGGAGTTTTGCGATGAAGATGTCTTCTGGAGGAGCCTCGGTGCCTCAATCGCCCACCTGAATGCCTTGGGTATACAGCTGAAACGTCACAATCCGCCCTCTGTACCAGGCGCCAGGCGCCAGTCAACAACAATATCCTACTGCTACATCCAGCTCGCCCGTCCACAGGAGGGTGAACGCCAGTGGCCTTCTCGTACGCTCACTATACTGCGCCAACCCTGCTGCAGTTACATGCCCTGGCGCATCCAAGCCCATCCACCGTAAGGTAACTATCTATTCCACATGGGTACCGTCACAAATACCAGAGCTGGCGAGCCCTGTGTTATCCAGACCTCTCAGACCAATCCGATCTCCTTTGCCGACATTGCGCGCACTACGGCCACTTTACAGAGACCCCCGACAAGTTCAAACCGGTGCCGCCCACACCCACCCAAGAACTGGAGCGAAAGCCAATAGATATCAGCTCTCAGCTCGGCAATAACTGCTTTTGGCTCGGCCGCTTCTTCCATTGTATACACTCCTGAATCTATCTGTTGCTTTTGTTGTTCCACAAGACAAAAGTGAATCACGACCATGACAGTCTTCATCTTCTCACTGATCAACACAACGTGGAGTGGCTGTACCACATCGTGACGAGATTGATACCAGCGTTGATCGTATGTACCTTGGAACAGGAGTCCTCGCATAGCATGGTAGGTCCCGTTTGAGACTTCAAGAACAATGATGAGACAGCATTCAATGCAAAGACTGCGTTGCGCTGAATGAAATTACATGCGGAAACCTCGAGTCACGCAGGGGCCAGACTCGTCGACGATCCGTATGTTAGAGATATCTGGTACCTGAGGCGAATGTTGGACATGGAAAGTTGTCGTCCGCCAACGTTGATGTCAGAACAGGGTGGTACGCTCATCACGGCAGAATGTCGGATGGGAAGCTTCGGTGGCAAAGGAGAAACAACAACATCCTTCTTGCGCGTTTGATGGCCCCTTGCTTCTTTTCTGCACCACAATCGCACAATACTGCCTCATCTGGCCCGGATGATGGAACTGTGTGTTCAGCTGTCGGAGCGTCGAGCCGAGAACGATGTGATGATGCCGCCTACCCGGATCTTTGAGACGTGAAAAGCCGATACTGTAGCCGGAATGTTGCGTGAAAAAGGCTTCGGACGCGGGCATACTTGGTAGGTCTGATGGTTGTAGGTCTGCTATCTGTCAGGTAAACGAGTCCCACAGGCGTGAACGTATATGCTTTCCATCAGTGACTGCTCTTCACGCTTTGCGACGATAGTCTCACGCGATAACTGCAAGAACATCTCAGGTTAGGGTTACAACATTCTTCCGCAACAGATTCACTGAACAACGCGTACATTCCTGATGGAAATACAATGTTTGGCTCTGCAGTTCTCTCCGAAGCTTCATCGGCCGAAACATCCTCGGGCCTAGGGCGTTTCCTTCCACTAGGTTCTTCTCCCGAAGGTCATCGCAAAGATCCTTGTCGCCGGTCATTGAGTTGTTGGTTGTTGGTTGAGCGTATTTGCTCGCAATTGTCGCGAAGATGAAACACATTCAAAGTTCGCTACTGCTAGTCTTGCTGGCTATCTCGTCACAAGTCACTGGACAAACCGATGCACAAGCATCCGCTGGACAATCGAGCCCACAACCTACGGCCACTTCAACGCGTAATTTCATCAATTCTGTGTGACTCAAGATGCACAAGCTGACTCGCTACCTCAGAGACATGCCCAGTCACTGTCACTGTCACCGTTTACCCGACCGGATACACGACCAATTCTGCTGGAAGCGTAATATACACTGGAGCAATAACAACCACCACATCGAGCTCGAGCTCGCTATCGTCATCGTCGTCGTCAAGTTCAAGTTCTTCAGTCTCAAGCAGTCGGAGTTCTTCGATTTCAAGCTCGAACAGTTCTAGTCTGTCGTCATCGAGTAGCAGCAGTCTATCGTCATCAAGCAGCAGCAGCCTTTCCTCATCAAGCAGCAGCAGCCTTTCCTCGTCAAGTAGCTCGAGCGTGTCATCGTCGCTCAGTAGTACTGCTGCCCAAATCACCGCCTCACTATCAAGTTCTTCGTCAGTCTCAAGTTCAAGCAGCTCCTCGGTGTCAAGCAGCAGTAGTTCTAGCGTAAGCTCCTCGCTCTCGTCATCCAGCAGTAGCAGTCTATCGTCCTCAAGCAGCTCTAGTATTTCCTCTTCGGCTTCCTCATCCCAGAGCAGTTCCGCGGGAGGCGTCACGGCATCAGTATCCAGTTCTTCGTTAAGTTCTAGTTCCAGCAGCTCTAGCAGTTCTAGCCTCTCGTCATCGTCCAGCAGTTCACGGTCCTCATCAAGCAGTTCCAGCCAATCTTCCTCGAGTAGCTCAAGTTTTTCGTCCTCAGCATCGTCCTCTTTGAGCAGCTCTGCCGGTGCCATAACAGCTTCAGCATCACTATCTTCTTCTTCGTCCAGTTCGAGCTCCAGTAGTTCGTCGTCGTCGAGTAGTAGCGTAAGCTCAAGTTTATCCAGTAGCCAATCGTCCAGTTTTTCGAGTTCGTCATCTTCCAGCATTTCTTCCTCGGCTTCCTCGTCTATCAGCAGTTCTGCCGGACAAATCACTGCATTGGCTTCGTCAAGCGGCAGTTCTTCAAGTTCCAGTTCTTCAAGTTCCAGTTCATCAAGTTCCAGTTCTTCAAGTTCTGTTTCTTCAAGTTCTGTTTCTTCAAGTTCTAGTTCTTCAAGTTCTAGTTCTTCAAGTTCTTCGATTTCAAGCAGTAGTAGTTCCAGCCTGAGCTCAAGTCTGTCGTCGTCTAGCAGCAGCAGTATCAGCTCAAGTTTCTCGTCGTCGGCGTCGTCGCTTGCGAGCAACACGGCTGGCCAACTTACCGCCTCAATTTCGGCATCCTCGTCAAGTTCCAGCAGTTCCAGTAGCTCCAGCAGCTCATCCGCATCTAGCAGTCAAAGCTCGAGTCTCTCCTCATCGAGTAGCTCTAGTTCGTCAAGCTCAGCATCTTCTTCTGCGTCTTCCCTGATCAGTAGCTCTGCCGGCCAAATTACCGCTTCCGCATCAAGCAGTATTTCTTCCTCGTCAAGTTCAAGTTCCAGCAGCTCAATATCAAGCAGTAGCAGCTCAAGCGTTAGTTCCAGCCTGTCGTCATCTAGCAGCTCCTCGGTGTCGTCTTCGGTATCATCCATCATCAGTAATTCCGCGGGACAAATTACTGCTTCTGCTTCATCATCTAGTAGTTCTTCCTCGAGCAGTAGTTCCTCGTCATCACAGAGTAGTAGCAGCAGCTCGTCAGCATCGAGTAGTTCTAGCTCAAGCCTCTCGTCGTCGAGTAGTTCTAGTTCTTCCTCCTCCATTTCGTCCTCAGCATCTTCTCTATCGAGCAGCTCGGTCGGCCAAGTCACTGCATCAATTTCATCAAGCAGTATTTCTTCGTCAAGTAGCAGTTCTTCGTCGTCAGTCAGCAGCTCTGTCAGTTCATCGATTTCGAGCAGCCTTTCGAGCTCAAGCAGTTCAAGTTCTTCATCCTCAATATCATCCTCGGCTTCATCGTCAGCTGGCCAAATTACTGCATCTGTCGCGTCAAGCAGTATCTCATCATCATCCAGTAGTAGCAGTTCTTCAGCATCCAGCAGCAGAAGTTCATCGATTTCGTCCTCAGCGTCAAGTAGTTCTAGCTCAAGCGTTTCGTCTTCGAGTAGTTCTAGTTCGTCGTCATCGATATCGTCGTCTGGATCATCTCTTGCTGCACAAATTACGGCCGCCTCTGTTTCATCCAGCAGCATTTCTTCCTCATCATCTTCCAGCAGTAGTAGCCAAAGCTCATCACTTTCGAGCAGTAGCATCTCCTCGCTCTCCAGCAGTAGTAGCTCAAGCGCCAGCTCCAGTTCGTCGTCATCGGTTTCTTCTTCAGGATCATCTTCGAACAGTTTGGCTGGTCAAATCACGGCTTCAATTTCCTCGAGCAGTATTTCATCAGTATCATCCTCGACGAGTAGTAGCAGCAGTTCTTCTGCGTCAAGCAGCAGTAGCTCATCACTTTCGAGTAGTAGTAGCTCAAGCGCTTCGTCCTCGAGTAGTTCAAGCGTTTCCAGCTCAGATTCTTCATCCGCGGGACAAATTACGGCCTCGGCATCCAGCAGCAGCCTTTCTTCATATTCATCATCGAGCAGCAGCAGTATCAGCTCCTCAATCTCAAGCAGTAGTAGCTCTTCGGTATCTAGCAGCCTCAGTTCTAGTTCTTCGTCCTCTAGTAGCTCGAGTGTTTCGAGTTCGGATTTTTCTTCGGCCAGCCAAGTCACAGCTTCAGCGTCGCGCAGCAGTAGCTCCTCATACTCATCGTCAAGCAGTAGCAGTAGTTCTTCTTCTACCTCTAGTAGCAGCAGCTCTTCTGTTTCAAGCTCTAGCAGTTCAAGTTTGTCCTCCTCGGATTCATCCTTAGCCGGCCAAGTCACCGCTTCAGTTTCTTCGATCAGCAGTCAATCTTCTTCTTCATCGAGCAGCAGTAGCTCATCAGCTTCCAGCAGTGTCAGTTCCAGCCTCTCATCATCGAGCTCGTCAAGCAGTAGTAGCGTTTCATCCTCGATATCCTCTTCGGCCTCCTATGCACAAGGCGTTTCGATCAGCTTGGCATTAGCAACATCATCAAGCAGCTCTTCCTCTTCTAGTAGCAGTAGCTCTAGTGTGAGCTCAGGTCTCTCTTCTTCATCATCGTCCAGTATTTCCAGCTCGTCATCATCAAGCAGTTCAAGCGTATCTTCCTCAATTTCATCCTCGGTTTCTTCCTCCGTGGACGACGCATCATCCTCTGCCCAGGTCTCTTCTAGCAGCTCATCTTCATCATCTTCTTCAAGCAGCGTCAGTTCTAGCCTCTCGTCATCGAGTAGCTCAAGTGCTTCTTCCTCAAGCAGTTCGAGTATTTCTAGTTCAGCTTCGTCGTCAATTTCGTCCTCGGTTGACTTGGCCTCAAGTTCTGCTTCAATCTCATCTTCCTCTTCCAGCAGTAGTAGCTCAAGCGCGAGTAGCTCATCTTCTAGTAGCGCATCGTCGTCTTCTAGTTCGAGCGTTTCCAGTTCGGTTTCATCATCAATCTCGTCCTCGGCAAATTTGGCGTTAAGTTCTGCTTCGGTCTTGTCCTCTTCATCGAGTAGTAGCAGTTCGAGCGCCAGCAGCTCGTCATCTAGCAGCGTATCGTCTTCAAGCAGCTCTAGTTTATCGTCGTCGGTTTCGTCATCGGTATCCTCCTCCGCAGGCCTGGCTTCGATTTCTGCTTCATTATCATCGAGCAGTTATTCGTCTTCGAGTAGCAGCAGCTCAAGCGCAAGCAGTTCATCATCTAGTAGCGTATCTTCCTCATCCAGTTCGAGCCTATCTAGCTCGGTCTCATCATCGAAATCTTCTTCGGCGAACCTAGCCTCGATCACCGCCTCGAGTTCTTCGAGCAGCATATCCTCTTCTTCTAGCAGCAGCAGTTCGAGCGCGAGCAGTTCTTCCTCGTCCAGTCTGTCGTCGTCGAGTAGCTCAAGTGTTTCCAGCTCGGTCTCGTCATTAATCTCATCATCCGCGGGGATTGCTTCGGTTTCAGCCTCCATCTCGTCCAGTAGCGTATCCTCCTCGTCAAGTAGCAGTAGCTCAAGTGCGAGCAGCTCATTTTCTTCCAGCTTATCTTCGTCATCAAGCTCAAGCGTCTCCTCGTCGGGATCCTCATTGGCGTCGTCGTCAGGAAGACTTGCCTCAATTTCGGCTTCGATTTCCTCCAGCAGTTCTTCTTCCTCGTCCAGCAGTAGCAGCTCGAGCATCAGCTCGGCCCTATCGTCGTCAAGTAGCTCATCATCCTCGAGCATGTCGTCGTCGGGTAGTTCGAGCCTTTCCTCATCGGCTTCATCACTCGGAAATGTCGCATCAATTTCTGCCTCAATATCCTCGAGTACTTCTTCCTCAAGCAGCTCCAGTGTTAGCTCCAGCCTGTCCTCATCAAGCAGTAGTAGTCTGTCGTCTTCTATCAGTTCTTCGGTATCAAGCAGTGGATCCTCATCGCTCAGCTCGGTTTTGGCCACGCCCACCACGGCAACAACACCTACGACAGCGACGACTCCTACTACCGCAACGACGCCTACAACAGCGACCATTCCAACTACCGCAACGACTCTGACTGCGATTTTGACATCTCCAAGTCCCTCTTCTAGCTCCACATCTAGTGATCTTTCACCGAGCCCGACGTCGAATCCTCAAATTTTCACAACTTCAACAACAAGCACCGTGATCAATTTGACACAGACTACATACCTTACACCCACACCAGGGACTGTCACCAGCACGGTGACGTCCACAACATCGTCGATAACAGCTTTGAGCTCATCATCACAAGCTGCATCTAGCAGTACTTTATCAAGTGATTCATCAAGCTCGTCAAGTGCAATTAGTGGCTCATACTCATCTTCGGATGGTGTTGCATTTGTCGGAGTCACACTGACACCGACCCCTCGTTCAACAACTATAACTACAACGACCACGACCACGACATCGAATTCTCCTAGTTCTGCCGCCGTCTCGAGTAGCTCCTCCGAAATCAGTGCATCGTTCTCATCCATACCGGGATCAGCGTTTGTTGGTGTCACTTTGACTCCATCGCCAAGGTCATCTACTACAAGTGACTCGTCCACCCAAATAGTTTCAACACCTTCTGCTGCCCCTACAGGATCAGTATCAAGGTCCTCGGCAGTATTCACTTGTCCTGATGATGATGGTACCTACTACACTGATCAGAATGGCAATGGCTATCAAATTCAATGCAATACGAACGCAGCATCACGAAAGCGTGGCCTTCCTCAACATGGTTTGCATGGATTTGCCATGAACCGCGAGCCAATCTCGAGAGTCCCGATCACATCCAACACGCAGCCTGATTTTGCATCTTGCGTGAACTCCTGTCGGAATGTGGCAAGTTGTGTCGGAACATCTTACGTCGTCACAACAAGCCTTTGCACTTATTTCTCCACCTTCACCAGCGTTGGTGCTGATACTGGAACAAATGTGGCCTTCCCAGCTAACATTGCATGCCCAAACCTGAATGGCTTCAGTTATCTGGATTACTCAGGCTCAGAGTACGGTATCTTGTGCAATCAATCGTACCCAGCAAGCAGTAACATTACTACTCAATCCGGATACACCAGTCTGGCAACCTGCAGCAATGCTTGTTCCTATAGCGCAAACTGTCTGGCTTCTTCCTTTGTGAATGGCCAATGCACTTTTGTCAGCAATCTCAACTCCAACACTACTCCTGGTCAAAATCTTCCTGGCGCTGTGGTCTTGGTCCTTCTGCAAAGTCGCGTGGTAGATGTAATCTCTTCCACTGGATCCACTTCGCGAAGCACATCTTTCTCAGTGGTTCAGGGGCTTCCGACTGCAGCTGCGGCGGTGCAGAAGGGCTCTAATCCATACAATGCTGTTGCAAGTGCTTGGGTAGGGTGTGGAAATGCTTTCTGGCAGCCTAGATGTGCAACTGCTGCCACAACGTCAGCGGTATCGAGGTTCTCAACTGTGTACACGCCTACGACGACAACAACCACTACTACTCCATCGCCTGTACAAACATTGAGCTCGTCGATCTCCAGACCCACTTCGGCAGCTGTGCCACCGAGCTCGTCATCAATTCTCTCAAGCTCATCATGCTCGAGTTCGTCGACATCGAGATCATCGTCAGCAGCTTCACTGGTAAGCAGTCCCTCGGCGTCTACCAGCGTCACATCCAGAGCACCTACTACGAGCTTCGTTTCGACCAGTAGTAGTGCGACTTCATCGTTGAATTGTTCTTCAAGGAATCTGTTAGGACTACTTCCTCTAGGATGTACCTAAGCTTCAAGCTGTTCTGAGAGAGTCTAAGGCGTTGCAATCCGTTTTTCCCAAGCGTTCTTGCGTTGCATTTCTTTACAACTTGGTTGCGAAGCATGGCAGGAGTAAAGTTCTAGCAAACGTAGTGATAGTCATAATAATCCATGTACTTCGGCGATGTACGCTATATCAGTTCCTAAATCACATTCGCATGATACTCAAGGGTAAGATATACTATATGAGGTCTCCTGACTCCTGATTGACAAAAGTACAAACTCAAGAACACAGAGATATAGAAGAGGAGCGTGATTTGTCGAACGTAGCTGCGAAGCACAAGGTTCACATTTGATGTACACTGCAGGGCCAGGTCTGCCATCGGGACACCCAGGTCAGTGACACGCCAATCAGTCAGCTCTCCCATTGTACGCTCTCGCTCGGGTCAGGCTTTTTGGTGAGCTGCCAGTGTATGAATAGTATCGTTGCAGAAGTCAAGATTCGTTGACCTGATGGGTGCTCTTGCCTTGCTGCCTTACTTCCTTTGCTCAGATCAAGGATCGATATGGATTCGAGCAAGGAATTTTCTGAAGTCGCGGTCGAGAGTCTGCTCCAATCCGCCTTCGAAGTCAATGGTATGAGAAGACTCCAAGGGTAGCCAGTCGCATGAAGCATTTATACCGGGACTCTGCCTATTTCGTGTTGAATTAGTGAGACCAGTTGCCAGTGCCATAGCTTCATCCCATGTGGATAATGACAAGATAACCATGTGTCTGTTCATTCTACGGAGAGGATCGAGTTGGGCGCCATACGTCTTTACTTTATCAGCGCAAACGCGGCTTCGTAGCATCACTTCAGAAGCCTCTCATGCTACATTGCTTTCTGTTTCCTTCCATGACGCCGATACTGAAGATAACGATGTCTCAACAACCGGGATCTCAAGCGAGCTGACTGGACGTTAGCAGAATTACATAGTTGAGAGTGATCATGGAGACAGCAATAGGTAAGCAGGTCGACGATGCTCATGACAAACGCGCGACCTCAAGGCTCTTCTCCCCCAATCTATCATTGTCACGAACACTAAAAACCAACGATGTTGTGACATCAAGTACTCCACAGACCTGCTCGTCCCCTTTGCATACACACCGGCTTTGGAAAGCAGAGAGAAGGATCTCGGGATCAACCAGGGTGCTCCAAGAATCGCGATATGTGATTCCATCGCGGGATCTCTTACATGGTTGTACAGAGCTATCGGAGCATGATACATGATCTAGATGTATATTTTGCACGAGCACCTGGTGGCAAAAGCGTAGAAACAGACGAGGCTTTCAAAACCACAATGGTTCATACAAAGACTCGTACATCCAAAAACTGCGGTAGTGTCCACCCCCAAGACTGTCCCTAACGCTTGCTCACTATTCTAGAGCAGCCTGGACCTTTTCCCAATTCGAGCGACGGCGTTTATGGCATCGAAAGTCAACGTGTCATACCTTGCTCCTTTGAGACCATCGCCGGCAGCAGAAAAGAGAGGAACACGGGTCAGCGACACCAATCAAGAGTCTCACTTCTGTAGATGCAGGACGATCCGTCATCTCTAGAGAGCAGACACTGTACACTGGCGTCAGGGAATCGGAGAGATTTGGGTCTCATTGACCTGATCATCTTGCTTCCTGCTCATTCGAGAGTTTCAATCATGCCGTATTTGACGCCAACTACGGACAACAAGACTTCCTTCAAAACGCAGCGGGGTGACGGTTTTGAATGTTGTAGAGATTCAACTCATGCCACCCATTCTTATGCCGAACAAAGCGTTGTTCTCGATTTTAGCGAAGCATTTGCTCTTGCTGCATCATGTTCCAACCAACTCTAAACCCCTGGTCAAAATCCTGTACTTTCTCTTCCTGTTTGATCGAACCGTATTGTGTTCTGCCAGCTCGGAGCAGAGTGATGTAATGCTACTAGTATAACCGTACAACTCAGACTCGCAATACGAACTCGAATTCTGTGAACGAGCTTTCCCAAACGAGCTACCCTGCATCCACACTGTTCTTAGACTAGTGTCTCATTTCGCTCTTCCCGTCCATCTTGCATAGAAGATAAAGAGGGGAAGGAGAAAAACAGGCCAATGACTCCTTCTACTACTAGACATCTCCCTAAACGTCTACTCCTTAGCTTGTATCTTGCTTCGCCCGCTATCCTTGGAGATTCACAAGACGATGAGTATCCTGGACCTGATCATTCGCTTGTCCTAAGCAGTCGACCAGATGAAAAATTACGAAGTCTGATCAATCAAATCGCGATAGAACTTCTTGACGCGGTCTTCGACGTGAGCGGATGGAGTACAACATTGATCTCGAAGGTCCAAGATCACAATGGCTTTTTTGTTCATTGTTTTATACCTGACTGGAAATCCATAATCCGAGAATGCTGTGACCCAAAGCTCCGGCTAGTCCATGTTGCACGTATGATTACTTCGTTGTAGCAAGCGTTCTCACGCAATGATCGAATGCAAAGCGAGAATGGTACCTCACTGGAATATAAAAGTGACTCGAGCACAATAAATCACCGCAGTTTCAGACACCCGCGGGGGAATTCCTCACGGACGGTCGGGAACGTACATAAATTCACCGCAGCAGACTGCTCTCACGCAACTGGCATCAAACTGGCATCGAGTTCTCGGTTTATGATATTATCAGAAAACAGTGATTCCCAGCGAGCACTTTCTATAGGGATCAGAATTGTCACATGCAAATTCAGTACTTGTTGGCTGATCTTGCGTTGCAAGCCGTGTAATTCGATCTTGGGTTTGGCGGTATCAGCTCTCGGTCTGATCTATTCAAAATACGCAAGACACTTCACAAAAGTGTGGTCCTAACGGTCAGCGCAGCCTTTGGTAGTATATGATCCCTCGCTGGCCAGTACGACGGAGACTATGATGACTTCCAATCCTAATTGTGCATCCGATAGTGGGGTATAAAAACTCCGCCCGGTTTCAGCTGTGTCCTTCCAACCCAAAACAGAGACGTCTGAGGAGTTGCAAGTCAAAGCTTCCATTCCCATTCACAGCAAGACTAGAGACAAACGTTTGCGCCTGGCAATTGTGTCTGAAAGGCCGTGCTGGGAGAAGAGGAAGCAACACAAATCAATCATACTCGTATTTGACTGCTACACTCTTCGTGAGACGTTTGCTTACGCCCAGATCTCGTTGCACTTGCTTTACTTCAGATGGTTGGAGAGGTAAGCAGTGATTCATGGACCTGGTCCTCGCTTGTCTTGCGGCAGAAAGCATTGAGAACCAAATCCTCCAGCGGAACGAATGCCACAGATTCCTCTCCACGGTCTTCTGTTTTGAGGAGCACATGAAGGGACAAAAGAAATCATTTAAACATGTGAGAAGTCGAGCCTATGTAGCTCACGAGTCTCGATTTTGGTGTTAGTCGTACTCCCTATTTCACACAACAAATGATGGCCCTTTCAGTGCTTGTGTTCGCGCTGTCGACAAACGATCTTGCGACAGGGATACTTGAGTTATAACCGATCTCATCAACTACAGCACCAGACAACCCGAACGCACGCGCAACTCCCTAAGTATCTCCAGCCAAGTGACCGTCACTGGCGACCTTTAAAACTCGAACTTCCAGACAACTTTGTTCTAACCACAACATCCTCCTCTCCCTGCCAAGCGTGAGAGATCAGTGCCGGCTTCATGCCTGCTCAGTCCAACTACCACACAACGGATGCTGTGCAAGAATTTCCGAAGCTCCAAGGTGATCGATCACGGAGAAGGAGGTGCTCGGGTCCCTGAAGCTCATACTTCCCCTTGCTATCTCATTCACGGGGTCATAACCATTAACCCCAAGTTCAGGCGTCGGGCACATCCCCTGTAGCGATGCTTCATGGACCCCATCACTTTGCTCGATGGGAGACCGGGTACTGGGGGCGGTCTTTATGGAGACACAACTCATATCCAGTGAGCAGCCACGAGCTTGCAGAGTCCTATCTGTGCCTGAGTCGGGGTTTTGCGTAAGGCAACAACCTAGATTCACAAACAGTGTATTTGTAGCACTTGATATTCGCTCACACCTTCCGGAAACATGAGCGTTGTTTCGTTTTGCTTTCGAAGACGGTGCAAGAACTCTCCTCGAGTAACGTCCCTAATCACGACAAATGCACATTTGTGGAAACTCTGTAACTTGACTACTCATCCAACTCTAACGTATCAAGACTTGACAAGTAGTAATTATCATGTCAATATCTGCTTGAATGGGTAATCTGTTCAAGTTCACCTGCATTCATTAAATCGGTACTGTTCAACCTTAGACTTTTCTGTCGCATTGTGTGCCTCAAAATCTTCTCAAGTTCTCTTCAACCTTTCCTGTAGACCAAGCATTTGTCCATATCTCACACCGAGGGCCAAAATGGCGAAGATGAGCCATCTCTTGACACCCTGTCCAACACTTGCTCCGCCCAGGGCCAAGATTCTTGCGACAAATCCTAGCGTCACGATCTTACCTTCACGATCAAAGTTAGGAGCAAAGTCGTTCATTCTCTTCAGCTGGGCAAGCTTGCCCTTGTAAGGTGGGTATCTGACGGACAACAAGCTCTCAACCCAAGCAGGTGTGTTGGTGACGACACGACGGTGTGTGAAGCAGTCGAAAGATGCCTTGCCACGGTAACAACCAGCACCACTATCACCGACACCGCCAAACTCGACTGTAGGGAGGGAGGCGTGGGTAAAGCCATCATTGATACTGGCGCCACCACTGCGAGTCTCCGAAAGGATGCGGTTGGTGTCGGCTTTGCTGCCGAAGGCGTAGAGACCAAGAGGTGTGCTGTGGACTTCGTTGGCGAGGCGAATAGCTTCGTCAAGATTGTCAACTGCGAGAAGAGGAATGAAGGGGCCGAACGACTCGTCCACGACGAGAGAGTCCGAGGTAGATGAAACACGAATGATGGTGGGGGCAATGTAGTTCGTCTCGGCATCCATCTCTCCACCGTACAAAATCTCGCCCTCACTAGAGTCGAGCATCTTCTTCAGGCGGTCGAACTGACGTGAGTTGACAATACGACCGAAGTCCTTGCTTTCCTTGGGACCGTCTGGGTAGAACTCCTTGATGGCAGTCTTGAGCTCCTTGACAAAGAAAGGCAGGACATCTTTGTCGACCAAGATATAGTTCTGACTAACACAGACTTGACCTGCGTTGAGACCCTTGGCCCAGAGCAAACGTCTAGCAGCAAGACGAGGGTCTGCATTCTTTGTGATGATGGCCGGGTTGCGACCTCCGAGCTCGAGTGTGACCGGGGTCAATGTCTCCGCTCCCTTCTTCGCAATGATCTTTCCGACGGTGCCAGAGCCAGTGTAGAAGATCTTGTCCCACTTGCACTCTAGCAAAGCGCTACTCTCGGGGATGGCGCCTTGGACGCAGACGAAGGCCGAGGGGTCGAGGGAGGCTTCCATAGCTTCTTGCAGGAGGGCGGCAGTGTACGGCGAGCTTTCCGATGGTTTCAGGACGACGGTGCAGCCAGCAGCGATAGCACCGATGACAGGGCCGAGCGAAAGTTGGACGGGGAAGTTGAAGGCTCTGTTCTGACATCAGTATACTACACGTCATCATGGCCCAACAGCACTCACCCGAGAACCAACACTACGCCCAATGGCTCCTTGCGGACACGAGGTCGCATAGCCATGAATGTGAGAGGCACATCGCTGGCGCTTTCCTCCTTTGCCCACTTCTCGATGTTGTTGATTGTGAAGATGATGTCGTTCAAGACCCAGCCGATCTCGGTGAGATAAGCCTCATAGAAGGGTCTTCCCAAGTCGCGCTGAAGAGCTTCGCCCAACTGTTGTTCGCGGTCCTTGATAGCCCACCATAGCTTGCGGAGTTGCGTTACGCGCCAGCCCAAAGGCTTCGTCTTCTGCGAGTGGAATGTGTCGTAAAGTCGTGAGTGGATACCATTGAGATCCTCGACAGCAGTGTGCTTGAATTCTGGGAGCTTGGATGTCATCTTGAAAAGTCCCACGTGTTGTGCTGAGAGAGATAGGAAAGAGCGACCTGAATGGGCGAGCTGGTCGAGGTCGCTTGCGATCCCCTCATCTGACACAGCATGATGCAGCTTGAGCCTCGGCTCGTCCTTGTACAATGTCCACTTTCGATCTCGCGACCAGACACACCAACCGGTATCTTGTTCACTACAAGTCGACAAGTGACAAGACTTGAGCACCTCGAATCAGAACAGCTTGCGAGCTGGCGGAGCATTTCGTTTTTCGCTCCTTTGTTCCTTCCCCAGGGTCTTGTACGTCACGCTTGCCCACGGAAGTGCAGCCAATCGGAGACTGTTTGAAGAAACTCCCCGAGCCCGAGAAGATCAGCATCCGTGCTTTCTTGGCAAACGCCTGTTAAGAAGCTGTCGGATCGATGCAGATTCCACTTCCGTTGATCTGCGAATGCAGGGCAACCCTGCCGCTATCCTCGTGTATCTCAAAACCAAATGAAAACGCCAAAGATTCGCTGAGGAACATAACTGCAGAAAGCAGTGGTAAGCGATGATTTATTCCGTCAGCTTGTAAGTTGGTCCGAGAAGAGATGGCGTGGTTAAGTGCTTTCAATCATCATTATGCTCGGCCGGTTTCGTCTGTCGTGAACCAAGCACAAAGTCACAACGTCTGCTCATTCGCGTTGAACATCAGAAACTAGCAGAGAAAAATTATTCACCGAGATTGCATGCAATACAGTCAAAGATACACCATCTGGGTGTTTTAACAAAATGGACTCACATCTTTATCTGGGTGGGAAGGAGGCCGGCTTTAAAGAGACAATTCCGCGCCGCTGGGACGACTTGATGCAGAGCCCCAGAGGTCGCCGACCAGGTCACCTCCCCCCCAGTCAACCTTCCCTTACTACTCTCAAAACCTCATGGCAACCCGAAGCTCTCTGTATCATGTCAGGATCATGTACGACACGCTTCTCATGAGGCTTCAGATGACTGTCCGGGATCGCAGACCTGGCTCTTCCTGTCATGTCCTTAGCCCTTGCAACCTCCCTAACAGCCCTGGCTGATGACATGATCCATGTTCTGTGCTTCGAGGACAACACTTGTTACGCAGTCTGGCAACGGATGAGACCAAGAACACGATTCATGTTGAACTCTTATCATTCTGATGATCGGCAAAGCGGCTGTACGCTTAAAAGTTGTATCATGAGCCAGCCATGTGTGGAACATTGAGTATTACTGACTTCTGGTAGCACGAAATTCTGTGTAAAGACGTCAAGCGAAATCAAACTCGTAAGAATTCACTCGGACCTCCGGAAATGGATGCAACAATCGCCTCGAGTCAACATAACCAGGACTGAAAACTCTCTGCCTCATCGGCGGGCGCGGAGTTTTCTCTCCCGAGATACCAGAAGCGGCGGAAGCAACTCGATTGATTACAGTTGTAGGCCCAAAGAAAGCAGATAACAAACTCGACTAATGATACATTTCAATCGTAAGTACATAATACATAAAGGTCGTAAAAGGTGAAGACTATCTAAGAAGATGAAGAGAAAGAATGTCGTACCTTGAGGCCGGCTTTCAATTCCCAAGCTTCCAACTCTTCTTGCGTCCAATCCCATAGCTCGTCCTCCAATGCAGTGTTGGTCTGGTAGTCGATGGCTCTTGGCTTGATGCCAACGGGCTCGTAGTACTCTCCCCCTTGCACCTGGCCCTTTGCTACTCCTTTCGGCGCTGTGGCAGCCCAAAGTCCATTCCATGAGAGCTGCTCAACAGAGCTTCGCTTGCCGATTGTGGTGATCCACATGATGAAACGATCGAACAACTTGAGGTTGCCTTGCAAGCCTGTGTAACCAATACCTGGGTGTATGGACACAGTGGTGATGCAAGGATACTGCTTCTGCAAAGCCTTGGCGTACAAGATGTTCGCCAGCTTCGACTGTCCATAGCGAAGCCAACGTCCACCAAACATCTTCTGCTCTGTTCTCAACGCACGGAAGTTGATGCCACCCTTCGGCGTCAATCCCATGGTGGCTGCCTGTGAAGATGTAATGATGATGCGGACGTCGGAGCCTGGCAACGACGCCGTGTCCTGCAGTACTGGCATGAGAAGGTCGATCAAAAGTGCATGGCCGAGATGGTTGGTGGCGAATTGTTGTTCGTAGCCATCTTTGCTAAGACTGGGTGAGAGTGCCATCACTCCAGCATTGCAAAAGAAGAGATCAATTCTTGTTGCCTTTGCAGCGATTCTGTTACTTGCTTGGCGCACGGAACTCAAATCAGAAAGATCGCAAGGTACAAATCGGACTTGGACATGTGGATTGAGAAGTTTTGTTGACTCGATAAGAGTGTTGGCGGCCTTTGTGTTCCGGCCGGTGAAGAAGATCTTGCTTGGATTGTGAACTGCGAGTTGTTTTACTGTTTCTGCCCCCACGCCGGAAGTACCTGGATGTTGTTAGAACACTTGTAAAATATGCTGTGGGCTTCAAACTTACCTCCTGTAATGAGAATGACCTTTCCGGACAGGTCCGGTATGGCTTTGAGAGTGTTGAATTGTTGTGAAGGCATTGTTGTTCAGGTGCGTGACGGAGAGACCAGAATGGACCAATATCAATTGGATTGAGTAGTAGATATATGTGTGTCTTCAGTGAAGACCATGAGACCAGAATTGTCTTGTGATCAGGATTATGTTTGTGAGACTTACTGATGCTGACATTGAACCGATTTTTCCAACATGGGACGATGTATCGACCGTCTCGGAGCCGGGGACACGGTTCGTCCGTCTTCCGTTCCTGCAGGGTTGCTGACTAAGCAACAATGACACATTCCGGGGTTTGATTCTTGAAATGTTCCCATCGTCTTGCTCACACCATCATGGCAGTCTTTACTTTCGGGATGCGACGGATAGCGTAGAGATTTTGCTCTGATGGTGGTCAGGCACGCAGTAAGGCACCAAGGCGCGAAAGAAGAAAAATAAGGTTATTCTTGATGTGCGACCGTGCCCGCTTCCACCAACGTGGACAAAAGCAGAGATGCATCGGTTGGAACTTCTGCATCGGAATTGCGACAGAACAGCCATTGATTTTGTGATGTGCCTTTCGTAAGCTGTGAAAGCATTTTAGATCATGGCCAAAGTCTGTTACCAATGAGTTAGGACAACTCGGAGCAACAAAGGAAAAAACGCGTCGCGATCCAGTTGGTCCGTTGCCGAGCATCCTATCAAGATGCAAGAGGCATCAGAATCGATGGAGAAGATACGACCCCGGATGTTCGTTCTTTCCACGATCCATAGAAGCTTGATGAGTCAGTCGGCATCAGGGCAAGTTTTATCAAAATCCGAGCTGAACAGGAGGTGTTGTCGTTTTACTGTTGAGAGTTTCGGCAGAGAAGGGACCTCAAGCCCCCGAATCCGCCCCACACGTCATCTCCTCGAAGAAGTTCTAGGCGACGCTTTGACTTTTTGCTCGATCCCTGGGCGAAATGCTGCGATATGATTGGCAGGGAAGGCACAAGTTTCCGCCATCCGAGTCTGATTCGAGATTAGTGTTCTAAACTTGACTGAAAAAACACCGTCTCCGATTGCTGTTGGATCTAATCCTACGAGGCGTTTGTATATATGATCCAAGCATCGCGCCTTGCAATTTTCTGAGCCATTCTCAAACCGTCTTTGTTTTTTTCGACCTTCTTCACGCTCAAATTGGGACGCATCCCTGCAGAGCGCCCGTGGATAACCACGTTCTTGTACATAGGCACAACAACTTCTCCCTACTGCTTACGCTTCCACTTTTCACACAATGGCTACTACAAGCCAAGTAGCATGGGCGCCTTCGCTCAACCACGGCTACGGTGATGACCTTATGCGTCGCATTTCACGAACTGTATCTGGTCGCTCTGGCTTCTCAGACTACGAAGAGCCCAAGGACGACGAACACATCAGCAAAGCCGAAGACTGGGCCTTGATGCCTGAAGTCAAGAGATACGCCGAGAACGACCCTGCCACTGGACGCAAGCTCGGAGTCACCTGGAACAACCTCACAGTCAAAGGTGTTGGTGCAGATGCTGCCTACAACGAGAACTTCTTGAGTCAGTTCAACATTCCTCAACACATCAAGGAAGGTCGCCATCCTGCTCCGCTCAGGACAATCATCGACAACAGCTCAGGATGTGTAAAGCCTGGAGAGATGCTTCTTGTACTTGGTCGCCCTGGAGCTGGTTGCACGACATTGTTGAAAATGCTCTCAAACAGGAGAGCAGGTTACGCGGAAATCGATGGTGACATCAAATTCGGTACCATGGACCCTAAGGAGGCCCAGCAATACAGAGGTCAAATCGCCATGAACACCGAAGATGAGCTTTTCTTCCCCACGCTCACAGTCGGCCGCACTATGGATTTCGCCACACGCCTGAAGGTCCCCAACAACCTGCCCGAAGGCACCGAGACCAGAGAGCAATTCCGTACCGAGTACAAGGATTTCCTCCTCAGATCGATGGGAATTGGCCACACAGCTGATACCAAAGTCGGAAACGAGTACGTTCGTGGTGTCAGTGGTGGTGAGCGCAAGCGTGTCTCCATTATCGAGACCCTTGCAACAATGGCCAGTGTTTACTGCTGGGACAACTCGACCCGTGGTTTGGACGCCTCGACTGCTCTGGAGTACACCCGTGCTCTGCGCGCCTTGACCGATAAAAACGGCTTGGCTACTATCGTCACCCTCTACCAGGCCGGAAACGGCATTTACGACCTCTTCGACAAAGTTTTGGTCCTGGATGAGGGCAAGCAGATTTACTACGGCCCTCGCGCTCAAGCTCGCCCTTTCATGGAGAAACTCGGATTTATCTGCGACGACGCTGCCAATGTTGCCGACTTCTTGACTGGTGTCACAGTCCCCACTGAGCGCAAAATCAAGGATGGCTTCCAGGCTCAATTCCCCAGGACCCCCGTGGCCATTCGCGAGCGCTACGAGAAGTCTTCAATCAGAGCCAAGATGGACAAAGAGCTGGATTTTCCCGAAAGCTCACGCGCAAAGGAGTGGACTGCCGACTTCCAGAGGGCGACGCACGAGGACAAGGCCAAGGGCATTCCCAGTCACAGTCCTAACACTGTTGGCTTTCAGTCGCAAGTCAAGGCCTGTATCATCAGACAATACGAGATTCTGTGGGGTGACAAGGCCACCTTCCTCATCAAGCAGGGCTCTACCCTTGTACAGGCTCTGATTTCTGGTTCCCTCTTCTACAACGCCCCCAATAACTCCTCTGGTCTCTTTATCAAGGGCGGTGCTCTCTTCTTGTCCCTCTTATTCAACGCTCTTCTCGCCATGTCCGAAGTCACAGACTCTTTCTCTGGCCGTCCCATCTTGTCGAAGCACAAGGCATTTGCCTTCTACAACCCTGCCGCCTTCTGTATCGCTCAAATCGCTTGCGATCTTCCTGTCCTCATCTTCCAGATCAGTGTCTTCTCCGTCGTGCTGTACTTTATGGTCGGTCTGAAGGTGACAGCTGCTGCCTTCTTCACCTACTGGTTCGTTATTTACCTTTCGACGTTAGTCATGACTGCCCTCTTCAGAGCTATCGGTGCCGCTTTCCCCACATTCGACGCTGCCTCCAAGGTCTCGGGTTTCATGATCAGTGCTTTGATTACCTACATCGGTTACCAGATCCCCAAGCCTGAAATGCACCCTTGGTTCGTCTGGATTTACTGGATCAACCCGATGTCTTACGGTTTCGAGTCTCTGCTTGGTAACGAGTTCAAGGGTCGCACTATTCCTTGTGTCAACAACAACCTCGTCCCCAACGGTCCTGGCTACGCCGACTCTGCCTACCAAGCTTGTGCTGGTGTGCGCGGTGCTCTTCCTGGTGCTACTTCGGTCACCGGAGAGCAGTACCTCAGCAGTCTCTCATACAGCCCTACTCACATCTGGCGCAACGTTGGTATCCTCTTCGCTTGGTGGTTCCTCTTTGTTGGCATGACCATCTTCTTCACCATGCGCTGGGACGAGAACGGTAACTCCAATGGTTTCCTCCTGGTTCCCCGTGAGAAGGCTCACCTCGCCAAGGGCGTCATGAACAAGACCCCCAATGATGAGGAGAACCCCGCCGAGAAGTCTCAAGCCTCTATCTCTAGTGCCGACACCCAGGTCCCTGCAGGCGAGAACGAGAAGCCCAAGTCTGAATCTGAGAACAACGACCAGCTTGTCCGCAACACTAGTATCTTCACCTGGAGAAACCTGACCTACACTGTCAAGACTCCTTCCGGTGACAGAGTCCTTCTCGATAACATCCACGGTTATGTCAAACCTGGTATGCTCGGTGCACTCATGGGTAGTTCTGGTGCCGGAAAGACCACCCTCCTCGATGTTCTGGCTCAGCGCAAGACCGACGGTACTATCAAGGGTGAGATTCTCGTCGACGGTCGCCCTCTCTCAGTCTCCTTCCAACGTTCCGCCGGTTACTGTGAGCAACTTGATGTTCACGAGCCATTGACCACTGTCAGAGAGGCTCTTGAATTCTCTGCTCTCCTTCGTCAAAGCCGTGACACTCCTGATTCGGAAAAGCTCGCTTACGTCGACACGATCATCGACCTGCTTGAGTTGCACGACATTGAGCACACTCTTATTGGCAAGCCTGGTGCTGGTTTATCCATTGAACAAAGAAAGCGTGTCACCATTGGTGTTGAGCTGGTGTCTAAGCCTTCTATTCTGATCTTCCTCGACGAGCCTACTTCCGGTCTTGATGGTCAGGCTGCTTTCAACACCGTGCGTTTCCTCCGCAAGCTCGCCGATGTTGGTCAAGCTGTCCTCGTCACTATTCATCAGCCTTCTGCTCAACTCTTCGCCGAGTTCGACACCCTCCTTCTCCTCACTCGTGGTGGCAAGACTGTGTATTTCGGCGACATCGGTGACGGTGCCAACACCATCAAGGAATACTTCGGCCGTCACGATGCTGCCTGCCCTCCTTCCAGCAACCCTGCTGAGCACATGATTGATGTCTGCTCTGGATCCCTCTCCAAGGGTAAGGATTGGCACCAGGTCTGGCTCGACTCTCCTGAGAACAAGAAGATGCACGAAGAGCTCGACGCCATGATCCAAGACGCCGCCGGTAAGCCCCCAGGCACCAAGGACGACGGCTACGAATTCGCCACTTCTCTTTGGACTCAGACTAGACTCGTCAGCAACCGCATGAACATCTCAATCTACCGCAACACCGACTACATCATGAACAAAATCATGCTGCACATCGGTACTGCTTTGTTCATGGGTTTCACCTTCTGGATGATCGGTAACGGAGTCGCTGACCTTCAGCTCAACCTCTTCGCTATCTTCAACTATATCTTCGTCGCTCCCGGTGTCATTGCACAGTTGCAACCTCTGTTCATTGAGCGTCGTGACGTCTACGAAACTCGTGAGAAGAAGTCGAAAATGTACGACTGGAAAGCCTTCACCACCGGTCTCATCGTTTCTGAGATCCCCTACCTGGTTCTCTGTGCCACCTTTTACTTCGTCTGCTTCTACTACACTGTCGGCTTCCCCTCAGAGTCGTCGTCTGCTGGTTCGGTCTTCTTCGTCATGTTGGTCTACCAATTCATCTACACCGGTATCGGTCAGTTTGTTGCTGCGTACGCACCCAACGCTGTCTTTGCCTCTCTTGTCAACCCTCTCATCATCGGAACTCTCGTCTCTTTCTGTGGTGTTTTGGTACCCTACAATCAGATCCAGCCTTTCTGGCGTTACTGGCTGTACTACCTCAACCCTTTCAACTACCTCATGGGTTCGCTCCTTGTCTTCACCACCTTCGATCAGGAGGTTCACTGCAAACAGTCTGAATTCGCCATCTTCAACCCTCCTTCAGGTCAGACCTGCGCTCAATACCTCGGTAACTACCTGCAAGGTATGGGTGCCGCATCAAACCTGATCAACCCTGATGCCACTGCCGACTGCCATGTGTGCCAATACACCCGTGGCAGCGACTACCTCGCCACTCTCAACCTGAAGGACTACTACTACGGCTGGAGAGATGCTGCCATCTGTGTCATCTTTGCTCTTTCCGGTTACGCTCTTGTGTTCGCACTCATGAAGCTGAGGACCAAGGCGTCCAAGAAGGCTGAGTAAAAGCTTTCGTTTCATCTTTTCTTTGTTTTCTTGCTGGGACAGCGAGGCGTTCATATAATAGACTGGTGCTTGACCTAATACCCACAAAGAATCTCAAATCACTTCTTGAACACATCATGCAAAATCTCCCATCCTCCTCGTAAACCTTGATCTCCCGTGCCGACCAGCGTGCAGAACATGCTTGTCAAAATGCAAGATCGTGTTGTGTTTACTTTGGTTGTCCAAAGGGAGGCAGAGCCATGACCTCTCTCAGTAGACAAGGCAGGTCGGTGTGATGAGTTGCTGCATTTTGTCAAGCGTATCCGCAACACGTTTGATGAGTGAAATGCTCCCATTTTCCATCACTTTCACAACACCTTCACACCCCCGGGTGGAAACCTTGGCTTTCGTCCTCGCAACCCTCTGCCTCGACTTTGATTTCGCTTTGCGTAAAAACTCTTCCCACAACACCGATTCTATCAACGCGATGGACGACATCAACAAAACCGCTCTGACCCCTGTCGAGCTCCTCAAGGCAGACCACGCCATCCGCGTCGCCTCTGCGCACTCTCAAACCCTGCAGCAAGACATCACCACCCCTTCCGTCGCTATGCACGACTCTACCATCCCTCTCGCCCCTACCCCCGAGATTGCCGACCTCCTGTCTCGCGTCACAGCCCTCGAGGCCTCTCTCGCTCATCAAACCCACCTCAATGAGGTCCACGAAGCTCACACGGGCAAAAACTTCCGCGAGCAGCGCCATGTGAACAAGGATCGCAAGCTCCGCCTGCAGCAAACCATGAGAGTTGTGGAGAACGGCATGAACGACCAATCTGTCGAGACGAAAAAGCTGGAGGTCAGAGCCAACAGTCATGCGCTCCAGCTCAAGGAGATGAAGAAGAGAGTGGAGAGGTGTGCTTCGGGTGGGGAGTACCTGGAGGGTATTTGTGAGGGACTCCAGATGGAAGTCGAGGAGTTGAAGGTGGAGAAGAGGGAGTTGCAGGAGAGGGTCAAGGAGTTGGAGGAGGAGGTGATGGTGGTGAAGGAAAGGGATGGTGTGCTGGAGGGAAGGGTAAAGGTGTTGGAGCGCTCGATCAAAGGCGAAATGCAGTTCAGACCAGAACGCATCAATATCGAGAAGGTACCTGTCTTGAGTGCCCCTCAGTTCGCCGTTGGCAATTATTGCCTCTTTTCGAGCTTCTACTGAGCTATTCTCGAAAATCCAAGTCTCTGGTTCAGTTTTTCTGTTAGGTACCAATTGCAAGTACTATCGTATACAGGTCATCGCTGCTGGCGATCTTAATGCCATGAATGTCTCGTAATTGTTTTCCATTGTTACTGTCTCCTAGAGATATGAGCTTTCTACCTCTTTTTCCTTTCGCCGTGTTCGAGACGTGTCCAGATAGCACAAGACCACTCATGGGGCGATGGGATGTGTGCCACTATAGCAAATCGTGCCACCTTTGACGATCAGCAGCATGGCTCTTATCAAGCTTTACTTTCGGAACGATATGGGTGTTGGAAATCCTCAGTAAGCTGCTCAAACTTGCTCAGCTGGTCGAAATGACTGCATGGTAGAAATGATCGCTGACTCATCGACTTCATAGAAGACACTTGCAAGCGCGTTGTCCTTGCCCTTTCTCTCGACAAATCACAACTTCTTCGAATCTCTCTGAAGTCGTTGTCTGGAGAGAAGCTTTGATCGAGGGATTGGAAGGATTATATAGTTTCAGCGCTCAGAGCTCTGCCATATTCATATGCAAATGAGGAAAGACGACTCTGCTGTATGACTTTTAACTTGACACTTTTCATAGAGTGAGCTCGCCTTGAAGAAATCAGCCCGCAAAGGCCCAAAAAGGTGATCTATGACAACGGCGAGGCGGAGAAGACATTCCTCGAGGACACGAACGAGGCAAGGCAGTTACCGACGAGTATGGCAGCACCCGAGCGATTTACTGAAGTCGCTATAGCACGCACAAGAAAACATTGGTCAAAAACACACAAATCAAAACATAGTGTATACACCTCTCCCTCTGTTTCCAGAAATGAATTATTCCAGTAATGAACAACAAGAAAAAAAAACCTCTTTCCTTTTCCAAAACGCACAAAGAAATGCAAGTAGAAAGAAAGAAAGACAACGCCGAACTGAATGCCGCTGTAAAGCCGAATGCGGAAAATGGATGTCTTTTGGTGTATGGTGAACAAAGAAAGAAAAGAGTTGTAGTGTGACGAGTTGATGGGGTCAAGTCAAAGGAAAAGTCGAACTCGGAATGGTCGAGTCGAAAAGGCTGCAGTCGGCTCGGGGCCGTCAAGACAGCGGTCGGGACATCGAGCAGTTCGCTCAATCGCTAGAGATAGCAGTCAGTACACGCTCTTCTTCCCAATCGCTATCATCGAAACTTACTAAATTTCCAAAGGAGCAATTTGATCGATGTTGTAAAGCCAGTTGCCGCCCTTTTCTTCTCTCTCAAGCCTGTCATTCGTATCAGCATCATGTCCACACATCATCATATTAGTAAGACTCACCAATCGTAGGGCCAAGTGACCAAGTGCCCTTGCACTAACTTCAACAAACCCTCAGCCTCCTCCTTTGTCAACACATCTTCAACGAAGGCAGCAGTCTTCATGCTTCCCTTAGTGTTGGCTCTGTTGCGTCTACGCTTAGTGGAAGTGCTGTGTTGCATGTTGTTGGTGTTGCTTGTAGTAGTGCCAGTGGTGGCAGCATGCTGAACTTGTCCAGGCTCGAAGTTCATGTTCTTTTCCTTCTCGGTCATTTCTGGGAATTGAATAGTGCGGGCCTTCATAATGCGAGGAATGGTTCCATTGGCTGTAGTGCTAGGAGTCGCAGCTGCGCCATCGAGAGGAGGTGCAGCGAGGGTGGCTTCAGTGTTGGCGTTGTCGTTACGTTGGGCTAGAGCCACCTTCTCGTCGAGTTGTTCTTCGCCGGCTTGGTCGTCAGGATTTGTTGTGAGAGCTAAGTCGGAAGCACGAGGACCCCCTTCTATTGCTTGTTTCTCGGACATATCGTCATTGGCAGCGGTAACGTTAGAATGTGAAGTGCTGGGACGACCACCACCAAAGAGCTTCTTGCTCAAGCCGCTTAATCTGTTACTAGCGTGTTTGCTAGCACGCTCAGAGAGTGCCGCGGCGGAGGAGAGGGTATCAGCGCCGCCAGAACCAGGAGGACCACTAGTATCAGGGGCATCTTTCGATTCCTTGGCAAGTGGCGCACTGGTACCCATTCCTTGCGACAGCATGAACTTTTCGTTGTATGCATTGAATTCGCGGTACTCACGCCATGACTGGACATCGGAATCGGGCATGCAGCGGAAGACTTGGCGGTAGATGCGAGTGTTGTTCTCAGCAACCTGATGCCAGATCTTTTTGTAAAAGTCGTTAGCCAGTGGATCGCGCATGCAGTCTTCGTCGACTACAGGATGCGTCATGGATTTCAGCAGCGGATTGATAATATGCGCATTCTCAGAGGTGACTTCCTTGAGTAATGACGGACCTCCTATGTCTGAATCATCAAGGACAGGCAGAGGAGGAAGTTGAGACAATTGCGTAAGTCCAAGCTCACGAGTATTCATACGAGGCGGCATCTTTGGAGGAAGCAAGTGGCCAGCTTCGGCAGCGTTGTGAGGATGATGCTGGTGGTGTTGATGTATCATGTCCTTTCTCAGCGAGGAAGATCTGGGGCGTGCAGCGGAGTCAAGTAGGTGACTACTTTTAAGCACCTCTTTGCCATGGCTGGTGATGTAAGTATCTCTTGCAGACATGTCGGCCACTCCCTCAAGGTTCTTCATGTTATCGGTGCCAAAGCCAGCAACGTCAAGATCGTGCGTTCTGTCCATCGATTGCTTCTTTCCACCAGCCCCGTCCACTTGGATAGGCTGGACGCTGTTGGTCTCGTTGAGGAAGTTGTGCAACACACCGGCCTTACCGTCTGGTTCACTATTCTGGCTCAAGTTCTCCTCTGTCAAGCCGTGGGCTGTAGGAGTTTCAGGAGGGGTGATGAAGTCATCTCTGTAAATGCGCTCCATCTCTTCATCCTGGAACGCCTTCTCAGCTTCACACTCGCGACGGTAAATCTCGTCGACATCAATGCCCAAGTGTTCACGCATGAGGCGCATACGAAGCGTGTGGGGGAACGTGCCGACATCATAAGGCTTGCCTCCCATCACCGAAGGGATCATCTCCTGGTCAGTGACGATAGCTGCCACCTCGGAATCTCTTGTGCCCAACATGGAGCGCTCGTTGATGTTGGCGGAACCGATAATGACACTGCGATCATCAACAACCATACATTTGGCGTGGATGTAGAGCTGTTCAGTAGTCAAACACTTGCGAGGACCAATCTTGCCCCATTGTCTGAGGGCGTAGAATTCGATGTACTGAGTAGGGTCGATACCCTGGGCACGCAGTCTACCGAAGATTGACGACTCGCCTCGGCAGATACTACGATACTGGCACTGCATGATCAAACGAACACTGGTTCCGTCTTGCGAATCGACCTGGTTCTGGAAACCAGGCATAAGAGGAATGATGAGACATGCTCGCCACTTGTCACCTCTCTGATGAGCAAGCATAATCCTCTCGACAAGAGCGTCACCGATCTTGTTGATGATCTGTGAGCCTTCGACAGTACAACTAGTGATGAAGAACTGGTTCTCAATATACACAAAGTGCTCTGAGTTGGTGATCAGGTAGACGTAAGCGTTCATGATACTGCATTCCGTTGTTTCCGTAGTGCCAATGGACCAGGCGGTGCAAGAGCGGAGGATCTGGATTTGGCAGGTACCGGTCATACCGAGTCTTTCGAGTTCGCTCTGGTCAAACTCGGGTGGAGGAAGAAGGATGGGTGTAGGACGAGACGGCACACGCTGTCTGAGGATGTAGTTCCATCGCTGCACAAAGTGACGAGCCACGTCTCTGGCAGGCTGACCAACAATAGTCATAGCAATATCGTGCCAGGGCATACGAGGCACCTTGGTACGGTCGTACATCTCTTCGTATGGGCGGTCCAAGGCATAGAAGTCCTGCACTCTGGGGTTGGAATAATCCTTGCCAGGCCACACTTGACAATTGTCAGCAGTCCTGGGACCTTCCATATCCAATTCGAAGCCAGTCAGCTTGTCGTCGGTCAGCGAATGATGCGGATCGTCCCACCGACCAAAACACAAATCCACACCGCCTACAAAGGCCATGGCATTGTCAACGACGACAAGCTTTTCATGGTGGGCCCAGAAGAACTGATTCTGTCTGAACTGGTTGGGCGAACGCTGTACACAGATGTTGGGGTGGAGATCGAGAAGGGAAGCCTTGGTGTACTCGGAGTCGATGGGGATGGCGGACTCGATGTTGCGGTAGACGATGACAAAGATCTTGACACCTTCTTGGGCCTTGCGCAGTAGCAGGCGGTCGAGACGCCACTTCTGACTGATGGCGGCAGGTCTGCGCAGATACAATTCGGGACTCAACCACCAGTCGTGAATGTATACGAAGCTTCTGGCATTGTCGATGGCTCTCGAAACCTGCCACATGTGATCTCTTCCGTCGACAAGCCAGCGAGCGAAGACGTTCTTACGGACTGGGGCAAAACTGTCGAAACGATGCTTCAGCGACCAGACCGTGTTTCGTACCATGTAGTCGATCGATTCTTGAAACTGCATAAGCTGGCGTTCATTCTTCGCCAACAACTTCAGCTTTCTCTCCAAATTCCAGACTCGAAGGATGTGATGTTTCGGCTGAGTGGCGTTTCCAGCTGTCTTGGCCAGCTCTTCCGCGGTTTGATCCCTCAAGCGCTTCTTGCTGACCTTGTTGGTGGTGAATCCGCCGTCGACAAGGAAGACCTCACGTGGTTCAAGCGACTCGGGACTATCCAAGGCGACGATGTAACTGTGACGGATCATGATCCATTTGGGCTCTGCGTTTCTCATGAAGGCCGTAACTGATCCAGTGACAGGCCTCCTGCGGATGTCGGACTTGGAGATAATGGACATCAGACCCTCCTTACCATGGTAGCCTCCTTCGACCGACAAGCGCAAGGACAAAGCTGACAGCTCGAGGAATTTACACAACCTCGTACTGTCAGGGCGAAACACCAACCACCTGATCATCTGCTGAAGGTAATATTCGAGCTTTCTGCGTTGACGTTCGCTGTAAAGGTCTTTGGCTTTGGCACCTCCGCCTGCGATGCTGCCGGCTCTACCGGCTTCACCGGTCACTCCGTCAGGGCCAGACACATGACCAGTACTGGACTTTCTTCTAGAAAGAGCAAAGGACGTTCTACGTCGCTTCTTCATACCAGGTCTTTCGGTTCCACTAGCCTCACCCTCAGCACCGCTTCCTTCGGCAATGGCGTTCTCATCCTCGTCTTCATCGTCATCGGCCAAGCCTCTGACACCACGAAGGTAAGGGAAGGTACTCCTGGGAAAGCGTGGAATCTTCGCTTTCGACCGATCTTCGGTCTTGAGTATCGAGTAGCGTTCAGACTGACTTTGAAACTTGTACTTGAGATGCAAATTACTGAAGTCGCGAAGAGAGCGGTGGATAGTCCAAGACATGCGTGACGGACCACTACCATACTCAAGATTGATGGTAAAGACCATATGACGATCGCCAGACTTGCTCTCGCGGTTCTGGCTTGAAGGAATGGTGATCTTAAGTTGTTCCAGCAGGACAGGAATCTTGCGACGCCCGTGCTCGTCGCGTTGATACATACTAGCCAGGAAGATTGCAGCAGGCGAACCGGCTAGCAGCTCAGCCATAAGCTCTGTTGACTTTTGGTGATCAACCTTGACTCGCTCGTCCTTTTTGCGTTGGCCCAGTAGCTTCAGACCAGCCTTGACCTGTTTCCATTTTTGAGCACTAGTACTTTGCTGGCGTTCTCCACGACCTCTCCATGGTGAGGCTGCGCCGTCAAGGCCAGCAAATCCAGTGAACCTCCTGGCAGTGGTCGGGCGGTTGGAGTCAGACTGCTCTGCAGCGTCATTTGTGGGTCTGCTGCTGCGGTGAGCGTAACTGAGACCTCTCGCGCCTTCGAGACCACGTCTCCAAGCGCTTTTCGCAAGACGGTCGCGGCCTTCGTCCTCGCTGACGCCTACTCGAGAATTTTCGGGAATGTCTGTCATGGTAGCCCTACGTGGCAAGCGTGGAGATTGGTCTGCATGATCGCGCAAAAAAGACGGGAAGCGTGGTGTGCGCGGAGTCGAAGGGCCGGCGGATACAGTCTTCTCCATCTTCCTCCTAGACTTGCGCTTTGGACGAGTCTCCTGGCCCTCGGCAATTTCATCCATCGAGTCTTCAATGTCACCCTCGGCTTCACTGCCATCGTGATGCGACTGTGGTTGATGCGATGGCCCGTAGAAAGGAAAAGACGGCTCGTCCAACTCTTCCGTAGGAGTCATGAGTACCGAAGCATTGGTGAACTCGCTTGGATGACGCGAGTGTGTGGGTGTAGCCATGGCCTTCAGACGTGCAAAGAAAGAACCTTGACGGCCATGTTCGTCTCCTGCATCAAGCTGATCTTCTCCTAGTCGTCTTTCTGGTGGGGTCTGTGTACCGCTTCCCCCACTCACATCCCTACTGCGAGACACTGTACGTAGTGTTGGGTCGGAATCATGGCGCAAGACGAATGGCCGTGGACGGGGACTGGTAGCTGAGACAGAGCGTGGGGCAGAGCCATTGTTGAAGCTCTTGGTAGACGGCAGATTGAAGTCGGCTGGAGTCGGGGGACCGAAGTGGACAGAAACGGCAGTTGGCGGTCGGAGTAGCTCTTGCGATAGGGTGGTTTGCGCCGGAGTAGGTACCTCGGGTGTGAAGGTAGTCCTCAGAGGGGATGAAGGTTGACTGCTGGCGCCTTCTCCGAATCGAGGTCGCGTCATTGGCGACAAGGACCTCGGAGTCTCTTCTTCTGCCACCATCTGCATCTTTTCGGTCTCTGTAGATTCTCTCGGTGTTTTTGCTCAGTTCATATTACAATACTAAAGGTTGTAGGGTGTAGAAATTGTGCTAACGGGCACGCGAGTCGAGTCGGTGTTTCGGGGATGCTGGGAAAGTTGGAAAGGAGAGAGGTTGGCTGCCGACTGGAACTGGGCGATGCGGCTGACGGAGAAGAAGCGTATAACTGGGCTGGAATGGAAGTTACTGTCGTCGGATGGTGAAGGGAAGGAGCGACAGAGAGAAGCTTCACCAAAAGTCGAGAGTACCTGCTCGTTTAATATCGATATGGAAATCATGAAACTCTCCCATCCCCCCTCAACCCGCGACGCCATCATCTCCGCAGCCTTGGCCGCAACTTGCCGAACTCGTCACCCTGTCTCAATTCTTCTAAAAGCTAGAATCACCTTATTTAGGGCTCTTCTATCCTATATTAAAAAGAACATTCCATTAGATGAGCCTCGATATATCCAAAAAGTCAATGCACGGTGCGAAATTATACACAAGGACCCATTCGTTCGTTGCCTCCTTCGCAAAGCATTCCAATCGTTCGCTGGTTAGCAACGAATTCGGTGACAACGTCACCAAGCGACAAACGATCGAGAAAAGCTTCCAGAAAATGAACAAGATTGATTAAACTTGTACAAGCACACTTTTCAAACGCCCGCTACCATAAAAAAAAAAGGGTCGTATGTAGAAAATGCAACACAGAAAACATATTCTCTTCTCTCGAGAATATTCAAATACGCTTTAATCCTGGCGTTGGCGCTTGTAGTTTCCACCTTGTCTTGGTTGACTGCCGTATGCGCGACGAGCACCTTGCTTCTTGTCCATCTTCATGCTAGAGCCGAGCTGCATGTCCACGCGCGGCGGTGTGTTGAAGCCGAAGCTCTTGGCCACCTTGACCAGATCCAATTCGTTGACGTTGAAGACTGAGCGCAGAGAGTGGGAAGCGTAGGCTTGGAGATATGAGCGGTAACCATCCTTGGCCGACTGTGAAATATGTTAGCACTGCGTTTAGAGACTGGCGAATCAACAAATCTTACCTTGTTCAAGTAGTAGTTCTTGCCAATCAACATCTCCAGCTGGCTCTGAATGTTGAGAACCTTCTTCTCGGGCATCTCGAACTCGGTCAAAGGCACACGAGCCTCCTCGAGGTGCTTCAAGAAACCGACCTCGTTGGGTTGCAAGAACATCAGACTCTTACCCTTGGTGTTGGCGCCTCTGGCAGTACGACCGACACGGTGAATGTAGTCTCTTGGGTCATCCGGAGGGTCGAACTGAACAATCCAGTCGACTGCGGGAATATCGAGACCACGGGCAGCAACATCGGTACAGATCAAAGTTCCCTGCTTGGCGTTGCAGAATTCGAAGAAAGTGTTTGTACGCTTCTGTTGCTTTTGCTTGCCGTGCAAGTCCAGAACGGGCAGATCGATGTAGTTGAGGAGTTCGGCGTAGTACTTGACACAGTTACACGACGAGAAGAAGACAATGATCTTCTTCTTGGGGTGCTTCTTCAGGAAAGTGAATAGCAGGCGGAAACGCATGTCGGGTTGGCAGACAATGAAGCCTTGCTCCAGACCCTCGACGGTACTGTGCTCTTTCCTGTGGTCGACGTTGATGTAGAGAGGTCCAGGTCGCAGCGAGATTCTTGCAAGATCCTCAACCTTTGTTGTTTGTGTGGCAGAGAAGAGCATAGTCTGTCTCTCGTCCTTGGGCAGAATTTTGATGATCTGGCGCATTTCATCTTCGAAACCGACTTCGAGAATACGGTCGGCTTCATCGATAATCAAAGCCTTGATGTTCTTGTAGACAAAGCCCTGTGTGTTTTGCAAGTGATCGAGGAGACGTCCGGGAGTAGCGATGAGCAGGTTGACACCCTTGACCAGCTTCTCGGCCTCGGCGCGGCGGTTGGCACCTCCAATGACGATACCGAAAGTTTGCGAGTGGTGAGCCATGAGTTCACGGGCGACACCGAAGATTTGGAGGGCGAGTTCACGGGTGGGAGAGACGACAATAACACCGGTTCCTGTGAGAGCATATCAGTACGATTTCCGGAGATCAAAATGACAGGCGCATGCTTACCGTTTCTGGGCTTGAACTTGAGCGAGTGCAGCATCTCGATGGCGGGGATCAAGAAGGCCAGAGTCTTTCCTGAACCAGTCTTTGCAGCTCCCAGAACATCCTTTCCGGCGAGAAGAGGAGGGATACCTCTTGCTTGGATCTCGGTCATGTTCTCAAACTTCATGTCCTGGAGCGCCTTGAGTGTCTTGTCCGAGAGGTTGATGTCGGTGAACTTTTCGGGCAGAGCATCCTGTCCGGGAAGCGAGACTCCAAGCGCTGAGGGCAAGTCTGAGGGCTCGCCAATATCCTGCAAATCCTGCTCTGCATCCTCCATGGCCTCGTCTGCCTCTTCCTCGTCCGAGACTTCAGCGGCCGCATCCTCGCTGACTTCTGCGAGTGTTGACTCTGCGGCAACCTCGCGCAGCTTCTCGTTCACTTCCTCCTCCTTCTCAACATCCTTTGCTCTTGCTTCGGCAGTCTTGCTCTTCTTGCGCGGCTTCACTTCAGCAACCGGGGCGGCGGCGACTTCCTCTTTGGCGACGACGGGGGCAGGCGCATCGGCAGGTTTGGCAGCACCGTGCTTTCTCTTTCTCTTCTTCGATGCGAGATCCGGGTTCGACATGTTGTGCGCGTGGGTTGATTACAGTCAAATGGTAACGCGAGCAAAAAGTCGACGGCCAGCAGAGTTTGGCTGGCAGATCTTCGAACAAAAAAATTAAGGTTATCGCGCTCACCATGCCAAGGCTAGATTATCTTATCTGCACGTGATGAGGTGTTGTCCTCCATCAGAGCCTAGGACCCTTCACATCTTGACCAGCTATCGATCATACAGTATCCGTCGCAGGTAGATTGGCTGGATATGACGACTCGTGCTGTATCGCCTGAACACATATCACAAACCTTCACATTCCATCGTATAACAGCGTATGTGAATGTAGGCCCACACCGAACCCCTCTCTCCACTCGAAGCCGAGTACCGCTTTGTCAATCTCCGAACACGAAGAATCACGGAATGAAAGGATTTGTTCTGACATACGATTCTCGCTTGCAACAATCATTCTTCCTCCTTTTCCAACATCACTGCATGGTGATACTCGTGTCTAGACGTCGTGCGAAAGACTCTCTCCTGGAAGCAGTTGGCAATTTTGTTCTTGTGGTCCAACGGCAAACTGCCCGTTGCTGGGTAGATTACCTTAGATTCAGGCCGCGACAACAAACGCTTTCATGTCGCCTGCGCAACATCAATAGCAGACACTTACCAGCCTTCGATAGTTGTATATAGTCTTACGTGAGGCCGCGAGGGGTAAGGCAGCTCGGCATCATCGCGAACCTACTTCGGCACGCCTTGTTCGGTACAAGCAGATGCTGCTGTTGAAGCAACACCGCTTACCACTCACCTCGGACAAATGAATGCAAGATGCGTGCCAATCATCCAAGGCCTTTGTATTCATTCCGTTCCTATACCAAGGTCGGCGCAGCTACATGTTGGCATCCGTATGCAAATACGCTGAGGCCGGCCAAGGAGATCCCAATCCGTATTATGGAGCTTGGCGGCCCAGATCGAGATACAACGCGACAACTCCGCTGTTGATCTTTCGGTCATGTTCGAGAGAATGACGGGAAATGATGTTGTCATGTCGGACAGGTGAAGCAACGGTCGAACTGGATTGCAAAGGAGAAGGAAATCTTACAAAGAAGGAGAGCTCAAGGAGACTTTTAAGCAGTGCTGTCGCTGTACAATGGCCGTTCCCGGGACTGCAAGCCCGTTGTCTATTTTGAGGACGCACGGGGTTTGTTTAACAATCAGGTTCTCGAATGATGCGGTGGCTTTACGAACCGGCGTGCTGCGGATGTCGAGTGTCTATGGCTGAAACTCTGCGGTGAACTGAATCTCTGTGCGTACAAGGCCGCATCCATGCTTGAGCAAGGCGATGAGGAGAGAGGTATTGCGATGGACGAAGAGCAGCATCAGCGCAGGGCCCAGCAGCGTTTCACATGGTTTCCCCAGCTTCTCGGTGCCGCGTAATAAACAGCAGTCTGGTGGCGCACTGATCGCCAAACGGGAAGAGTGGATTGGAGCGTCGTCTCAGGACAAGACCCCTGGAGGGAACGAGAAGAGTCGTGTGGGATAATTGCGTGAAAACAAGCTGCACAGCCCCCTTAGCGCTGGGCCATCTGTGTAAAACATCACTCGACGCAGGCCACAGGCTGATACAACAAAGAGAAAACCCATCCACTCCTTCCACAGTTTCGTTTCTGGTGTCGCCTTGTTGCAGCAGGGAATTGATTTGTGATTTGCTGGCAGAGTCATTCGTTGCAGACGGAAAAAGGAAAGATCTTTGGCTCGTTGACATCAGCTGGCGTGGCTTTGGCGCTAATCTGCGCTTGTTCGGACGGTCACGCACGTCTTCCGCTTTCGACGGCCTTTTGGCAGTGTTGAGTGTCGTGTTTCTCGCCCTTCTGCGAGGATTCCTCTGCTCCTGCTCCGACGGATCGTTGCCCATCCATCACGAACCGCCCGTCGCCGCTGCACTGCAACGCATCACTTCCCAGTTCTTTCCTACTTCTCCAACTCTTGCCCTTCCATTTTCCCCATTTCCAGCCCCCGCGCGCGCCTTCCCTCCAGCCCTTTTCCCATCACACGATTCACACCGTCACTCGCTCGGTCTACCAGACGTCAAGACTTGACTTTCCACGCCGTCCCGGTTTTACCAAGGTTCAAGGCCAAAGAGCCCTGCCGTCCGCATTCACATTCCAACCACCTTTTTGCCATCACACACCGACACACACGTACGTCTTGTCGCCTCCCCGCTCGTTCTCGCTCTCGCACTCGCCGCTTTGAATTGCGACATCCTCCACCTCGACTGCAGGCATCAACAACAGCTTCATCTGCTCCTCCAGCACTAGCACCGCCCGGAGCATTTATTAATTGGTATTTTCTATTGTTCGCCCACCATGCGTCCTTCACGGTCGCCCCTAGGCTTCCTAATAGCCCTCTTCGCTGCTCTCATCCCTACGATCCAGGCTTCTGGCATCAACAGTGAGCGCGTAATCTCGTCGTCGTCGCTCAGCACTTGCATGTCAAACTCCAACTTCTCAGCCAGTCTGTTCAACGTCGCCTTCACCCCCGACAACCGCACTCTTACCTTCAATGTCGTCGGTGTCACCACCGTCACCGGCAACGTCACTATCGACTTGGTCGTCAGCGCTTATGGCTTGTCCATCTTTAAGAAAACACTCGACCCCTGTGAGGAAGGATGGGCCGGTCTCTGCCCCATGAACGAGGGTCAGATCGATCTCGACTCCAACATTGTGCTGCCCGCCGACTCAGTCAGCCAGATTCCTGGTATGAAGCCTCGCAAATGTCTAAATCGACTCGTCAACTAACATACTCCAGGTATCGCTTACACTGTTCCTGACCTTGACGCCAAGGTACAAGTTTACGTCAACAGCACCGACACTGGTAGAGCCACTGCCTGCGTGCAAGCCGAACTTACAAACGGCAAGACTGTCGACCAGAAGGCTGTCTCATGGACTGTCGCCGTCATCGCCGGCCTTGCTCTGTTCACCTCTGCGATAACATCCGGTCTTGGACACTCCAACACTGCTGCCCATGTCGCCGCCAACACTCTTGCCCTCTTCGGTTACTTCCAGGCTCAGTCTCTTGTCGGTATGACTGCCGTCCCTCTTCCGCCAATTGTCGCCTCATGGACTCAGAACTTCCAGTGGAGCATGGGTATCATTCGCGTCGGCTTTATTCAAGACATCGCTACCTGGTACCAGCGCTCTACTGGAGGCACTCCCAGCACTGTCATGTCTGAGTTGTCGACCGAGTCAATTGAAGTCCAGAAGCGTTCCGTCCACGTTGCTGAGCGTCTTCTCGCTCGTGGCGCCATGAAGCTTCACCAGCTTCTTCCCAGAGCCGAAGCCACCGACGCCTCGACCAAGACTGTCATTCTTCGTGGTATCGAACGTGTCGGCTTCCGCTCCAAGATTGAGTTGACCAACATCTTCCTGACTGGTTACATCTTCCTCCTCATTTTCGTCGTTTTTGTCGTTCTCGGCGTTGTGATCTTCAAGTTCATCTGCGAAGGCCTCGTCAAGATGGGTAAGATGAAGGGCGACAAATTCCAGGACTTCCGTAATGGCTGGACCACCGTTCTCAAGGGTATCCTCTTCCGTCTGGTTCTTATCGGTTTCCCTCAAATGGTCGTCCTCTGCTTCTGGGAATTCACCAAGCGTGATTCGGCTGCTGAGGTCGTTCTTGCTGTCTTCACCGTCTTCACCATGATCGGCATACTCGCCTGGGCCTCGTCCAAGGTTATCCGTCTTGCTCGTCGCTCAGTCTCGATGCACAAGAACCCCGCTTACATCCTCTACTCCGACCCCGTCTCGCTTAACAAGTGGGGCTTCCTTTACGTCCAGTTCAAGGCCACTGCCTACTATTTCATTGTCCCCGTCTTGGGCTACCTCCTTCTGAAGGGTATGTTCGTCGCACTTGGCCAAGAAAGCGGTACTCTCCAGGCTATCGCTTTCCTCATCATTGAGGCCGTCTTCTTCATTATTGTCTGTGTTCTCACCCCATACATGGACAAGAAGACCAACGCCTTCAACATTGCCATCTGCTTCTTCAACTTCCTCAACTCCATCTTCCTGCTCTTCTTCACCGGCATCTTCTCTCTGCCTGGTCTGGTCAACGGTGTCATGGGCATTCTCTTCTTTGTCTTCAACGCCATTTTCTCTCTTGGTCTTCTCATTTCCATCCTTGTTGCTTCGGCATTCGCCATCTTCTCAAAGAACCCCGACACCAGATACCAGCCCATGCGCGACGACCGTGGCTCCTTCATCAAGTCGCAGACTCAACTCAACACTGAGCTCGACGCACTGGGTGCTACTGCTCGTGGTGAAGGCAAGGGCGGATGGAAGGGTGCTCGCATTGAAGACGATGAGGACGGCTGGTCTGGTAGTTCCACCTCCGAGCCTCGCGTCGGCGGCAACAGCTCCTCCATGGCCGGTAGATACGGCGAGATTCCTCGTTCTCCTCACGACCCTAGCATCTCGAGCTTCCCTGCCAACGATGGTCTGCCAAGGCACAACCCTCCCATGTATCTCGATGAGAAGCATGGTTTCTCGACGCCTGATGTTCGCAGCCACCACAGCCCGAGTCCGGCACGCTCACCACAACAACCAACAGGCAGAGCGAGCCCGTGGCAACGCGGCGCCGGCTATGAATAAAGGCAGCAGTACATTGAATTATTGCGGGTCATGACTTTTCTCTTTTTAACCTCTTTATTTTCATTGCTCATCATATCTTCTGTCTTCCCAAATCCTGTTGCAGGCGGCTTTCATGGAAAAGAAAGTCGAACATTGTATCAACACAACCATTTTCCAAAGACTCAAATCCTCCACCTGAAAGAAGCGGTCCGATGACACTGCAAAGTGCATCTGGCAACACTTCTTCTATCTTCTTCAGCATTCAGGCTTGACCTGTGCGATTTCTTGTTCTTTCTTCTTTCCTTGGGTTTTATTCAAATGGGGGCAGGATACCATCAGGGTTGTGAATACCCTTGAGGAAAGTGGCGTTTCTGTATTTGCTGTTCGAGGGGGAGAAAAGAGCTCCCGTTTGTCATCACCTTTTCTTTATCCTATCTATCATCTCAGTCTTGAAGTCTGCTCTCGAGCGACTCCAAAAATACCAGATTATGTTTATTCCAAATTATCTGATCACATGCAAAAATGTGAAATTCGCTGCAAGTGGAGTTGGTTTCTCGTGGTGTGTGGTTGAGAGTTGTCCGCACACACGCCCGTTTCAAAGATCTGCAGTGCGGTGACGGACACTATTTTTGCGCAATTGTCAATATAATGGAACGCTGTAATGTCTTGCACGCTTTTTCGAGAGCGGAAGAAGTCGATCTGATACGAGCTTGAGTCTGCCGCCTTTTTCAGTGTTCCATTGTTGATGATGGGCTTTTGTCGGTGTTGCGTTCGAGATGTGGATGTTGAGATTTAGGTGGTTGCAGATGGCATTGGAAGTCTTGTGAGCTTCGCATGGTGAGGATGGGATATCGAGGACTAGGTCGTGTTTGGCGTTTTCTTCCTCTAGTGATGCTTTGGCTATCCTTTTGTGGTGTCTTCTTATTGTCTTAATCATGGCTATGTGCTTGGTTCCTACCTTTTTCCGTGATACTGTACCTCTGTCTGGAAGGGAGGTGTTGGTTGCTGCGATTTGTCCACGGCTTTCTGATTGAGCACTTTCGAAACATGAAAATCACCCCTCACACCTCCAAATCAAGTTATATCGCTGTACCCTTTTGAATTCTCGAGGTGATAGATGTTCCTGACTATACTGCCATTTCAGATATCTGGATATCCCTTCGTGGCGGCCAAAACCTCGCTATCGATGGCAGAAATGCTTGTTAATCTCGTCACCCTGGCACGAGGCCCAAGCTTCATGCCCGCGGGTCAGGGCTTTCGTTGCCATCAGAGGCGGAGACAGCGTTTGCAACGGATGGACAAGGGAAGGCATGATGGCAACAAGAGGGACGGAATATCTCGTTGCCGCGCCGTTCCGTGTGCATTTGCATTAAATATGCGCCGGCATTTGCGGATAGACTTGGGGAAAATCGTCACATTTTTGCAGGTGTTGATGCCCAATTGCTTCCACAGCTTTTTCCATTGGATAGATGCGGTGATTGATTGATTGTTCGAGGTACGGCGCTAGGATGAAAACGTACGAAGATGTGTCTTTGTCACGATTTAGGGAAGATGTTTGTCGCGTCGAGAACGGACATGGGAAAATACGACGCGTCTTTCTTTTTTTTTTTCTTCCGTTCTTGACCTTGATGGTACTTGGACGAGAGGAAGGCGTGTTTGATCGAGGGACAGGAAAAAGCCTGGACTCGCTGGAGTATTGACTGTGCTACTCGACATCTGTTTGAAGCAATCGTGATGCGTTCCATCGACGCCCGACCTATCACGACACCCCACGACTGCCCGGGCACTTTGCGATTGCTGGTCGCGTCTGAGAGCCTGCCACGAACACAATTCGTCGCAGTGTTACTGAGCAGCAATATGCCACGTCTAGAACGATGCAATCATATGGGTTGAGGTGTCCAGTATCACTATCGAGGCTCTGTCAAGCGAGTCGGCCATGTTACCAATTGACGCCTGAGGTGCATGTACCTAACCATGCAACCACGGAAAGCGGCTCTTCGCTCGGGCTTCCATGGTTTCACGAGTACTTTGCTTGCCATTTGCTCCAAGTCTCTGCAAGCGACACCAGGATCAGCAGAGATGCACAAATTGGTCAATCATGCATGTGCTCTATTTTCCTCGACGTGGCAGCTCGCGAGCAATAAAAACTGGGGAAGCACATCCTGACGTGTCATGCAGGTGAGTATACCGAAAACAGCAGCAAGCATATTTGATCTGTCCCGTCGGACCGTCGAGTATGCAGAGGTAAGTTTGCGGGTAGGTAGGTTGATATTAATACCTTTGGCCCCTTGGCCCTTGGGAGTTTTGTTCTTTTTTGCTTCTATACTGTTTGAAAATTATACATGCTTCACTGATTATAGGCCAGGGGACTTACTGCAGTGTGCTGGCGACTTCAAATTCAGAACTACTTGTCTGGGTTGATAACTAATCCGTTTCCGATCGAGGGGAATAAGATAGATCGCGGATCTGCCATCACAACACTCCGGTCATACTCGTACGACGACCTGTCTGCCCAAGGACACTGGTTCTCGATATTCCTGGACCAAGCCAACAGCCCAGCGTCGAAAAGTCGTTTTACACACACACACTCGCCATCCGTCCGACGCGAGTATATAACTGGAATCAGCTTTCCCCTGCTGGCGAAATTCCATTCAATGTGAACTTCACCTAACCAACACCAAATATGTCCAACAACGACCTCCAATCTATCCTGGCCCGCCATAACCTCAAAGGCATAAACGTAGCCAATTTTTCTCAACCACGTGCTCATCAACCTACCGCTTCTCGTCCTCAACCATACCAATATCCAGCGCCTGTACCGCAACCTCAACAGGCGTATCAGTATTCTGCTGTGCCTAGACAGCAATGGGCACCACCGAGTCTTGGAGGTGGAGGAGTGCAAGGAGGGCAAGGGCAAGTACAGTTTAGACCGAGTTCTGCTTGGCCATCGGCGCCACAGCCGCAGTATACGATTGATCCGAGACATTATAGCTACAACATTTGGGGCAAGGCTCCGGTGTATTCTTTGACTGGAGAGGATGAGGAGGAGAATGAGGAGAGCGAGGACGAGGGAGAAGGAGAGGCCGAGGCTGGGGATGACGCTACTGCAGCGGCTGAGGTTGAAATTGATGGTAAGTCGTCAGTTTCGGTTTGGCGGATGAGTGACTAACGAGGGTCAGCTGGTGCAAATGTGGAGGAAAGTATAGATGCCGAGAAAGCAGGGACCCAGCACATTGTTACAGATGAGCCAACGGAAAAGACGAGTAATATACCTAGTGACAAGCCTGCGTCCGAGGCCGCCGCCACTTCAGTCGCAGAAGAAACTGCCGCTGAACCAGCGAAAGAGGAACCTATCCCTGAACCGCCATCAGAAGACCCGCCTTCCGGACCTATACAAGCGGACACTCAGCCTGCTGTCGCTGAGGAACCCCCAGTCGCTCCCTCTTCAGAGGGACAAGCAGCCATTTCCGCGACCACATCACCAGAGCTAGACCCGGTGCCCGAAGCTTCCCAAGATTCTGCTGCGCCAGCTCCGGCGGAAGAAGAAGCTCTCGAATCTGGGCCTGCGGTAGAAGATCCTGTCAGCTCAGAAAATGCGGATGCGGATGCTCAGGCTTCGGAGGAAAATATAGAGGTTGTTCATGCCTTGGCAGAGGAGCAAGCTTCTGAGGAGCCAGCCGTTGCTGCTGTGCTACCAAACGACGAAACCCCGACAGCGGATACAGTAGCGACAATTGAGGCGACTGGGAAACCAGATTCTGAAGACGAGGCAGTTCCTGGAGCAGATATCATAGAGGATGCTGCTGAGGCTCCGGAACCGGCTGGTGACACACTTACGGTAGATGACCCTCCTAAGGAGACACCACCTTCCGAGGACTCTCCATCTCAAGACTCTTCCACAAAAGACCTTTCCCCTGTGGACAGTCCTGACAAGGACACCGCAGAAGAAGTCCCTCCATCTGCCGAGCCATCGCCCGCTGATCAGGACGCCGAGACAATCTCAGAGCCAGAGCCGCAGAGCGATGTCACTCCAGCGCCCGAGCCAGATAGTGTCGCCGTGGATGAACCCACCATTGAGGCAGTCGAACAGCAACCTCCTGCCACAGAAATCGAGAATCAGCCTGTCGAGGTAGTTCAAGTTATCGACAACACCGACTTACGAGAAGAGCCTGCAACCATAGTCATCGATGTCGGTGGCGAGGAGACAATATCTGACAACACAGTTGTGATCGTGGATGTCCCTCCTTCCAATCCAGACGCCATCATCGACGTTCCACCTCCTCCACCTCCAGCTCCTCATGTCACCATCGCCGAGCCCATGAAACCTTCCAAAGTCAGCAGCAAGAAGAATTCCAGTAAATCCAGTAAATCTCGACAACCAGAGAAGCCGAAAGAAGTCAAGCCAGTCGAGATCATTCCTCTCAAAGAAGGCAGACCCAGAACTGCCGCAAAGAGCAAAGGCAAGGTGAAGAAGTCTCGAGGGAAGGTCGTCGAGAAAGCTATGAAAGTGTTTGAGGATTCTCCTCCGCCGCCGCCGCCATTGGTTGTCGCTGTTCCAGAGGATGCTGCCATCGATGTGCCACCGCCTGCACCATCACCACCGCCGGCTGAGAGTATTATAGAGGTCGCCGGAGTCGAAGAGATGCAGATTATCGATGTCGTGGATGAAGATCAGAACATCGAAGAAACCGCTGCTGAAGTCGAGAGTATAGCTGCTTTCCCCGAGGAAGAAGCAGCAGGGCATCAAGACCAAGACACTGTTGCCGAGTCCTTATCATCATGTTCATCAGATCCTGAGCCTGCCGCAGAGCCCATCTCCACATCACCTTCTGAGGAGTCCAACGCCATGGTAGAGCAAGCAGATAGTATAGCCGTCGAGTTGCCAGAAGCCGTCCAAGAAGTAGCGGTGAGCGCCGAACCGCCTGTCGAGGACCTGGCCCTAGCTGACGCAACCACCGACGAGACAGTGGCAAAGGATGCTATCGATGGAGATGCTGTTGAGACCATGTCGCCGGCCATACCTCCTCCCGCAGACGACTCCGAAAGTATAGTTGATGAGCCATGTGCATCTGTCCAAGAAGCTATGATCGGCGACGGCCCAGCGACCATAGAAGAGGGTCTCGCTGAAACTTCTGAAGAGACAGTGCCTGCTGAAACCACCGAGCTTGACGTCGTTGACTCAGCTGTGGAGAAAACGGTAGATAGTATAGCCATGGAAGATTCCTTGGGCTCTGACGATACAACGGCAATTTCTGTTGAGCCTGCCGCTGAGAAGCCAGAAATTGTTGCTGAGTCCGCAACAGATCTGGTGGAGTCGACTGAGTTTGTGACTTCCACGGAACCAGTTCTGGAGAGCGAGGCAGAGATAGTGATAGTAGAGATGATCAAGGAATCCTCTGCCGGTGATCAGGCCGATCCCGAGGTGCCAGTGCTGGCGCATGTTATACCGGATGCTGAACCAAATACAGACGACGCCCACGATGGTGCCTTGGTTGTTATAGTTCATCCGGAAGTCGAAGAAGGCATCGACACAGATGTTGAGATTTTGCCCGAGGCCCCAATGCCTCCTGATAGTCAGCTTTCGGAAGCCGAGGGCGAGTCTGGCGGCGGAGACGAAGATGGAGGGGAAGAGCAACAAAACATGAGCGGCGAACCCACCACCGAGCCTATAGACAGAGAGGAGGCTGAGGAATTCCCAGCCCCGCAGGCAGCCGATGCGATTGAGATGGAGGCGGCAGACGTGCCGAATTCAGTCGAAGAAGACCCGGTGTCAGTCCTCGACAGCAGCACTGTAAAACCAGAAGCAGAAAAGGTTGAAGCGTCTGACCAATCTGAGCCTCTCGCTGCAACGCCTAACGATCGGGAAGACGCAACTCCTGTCTCACCTACAGAGACGCCGGATGCTGCCGTCGATATACCGCCCGCCGATCAAGATGCGCTCTCAGCACACGAAGAAGCAGAGTCACCCAAGATTATAGACACCCCGCAAGCGCCACCAGACCAGAAGCTCGAGGACGAAGCTACCGAACATGTCGAAAAGGCCGTAGACCCCGTTGTCGCAGAAGATGCTGTGGACGAAGGCGAAAAGCAGGAAACTCCAGAAACAGTCGCAGAACAAGAGAGCGGAGAAGATACTGGTGCGACCGAAGAGCAGGCTCCAACAGAACAAGAAGCAGTTGCAGTGGCTGAGGCTGGTGCACCTGAACAACTGCCAACAGAACATGATGCCACGACTTCGGAAGGCACAAGTCAACCTGCTGCCGATGAGCCAGCCGCTCAAGACCCCGCTGTGGATCAAGCTGTGATCGAAGAACCTGCTGCTGCTGAAGTCCGAGAGCCTGTCACAGACGCAGCAGTGGAAGAGCCTGCTGCTGACAAGCTCGCTGCTGATGCCATCGAGGAGCCTGTCATGCCAGAACCTGCTGTTGAGCATCATGCTCTCCACAAGGAAGCCAGCGAACCAGTCGCTGACGACCCCACGGGCACTGTGCCATGTGAAACCATCACAGAGCAATCCGTTATAACCGACCTCGAGATCTCTGCTGAAGACAAACCACCTGAGGAAGTTGCCCAAACCACAACCGACTATATACCAGAAGCACCCGCCGAGACCACGGTCGAAGACCCCGAAGAAGCCAACAATGCCGCGTCCTCAACAGAAGGGACAGTGGGTCAGGAAGAAGGAGGAACCATCTCCAACAAGCCCTCTCTGCAAGTGCTGGTCGAAGATGTGCAAAGCAGTTCAGCCAAAGCGTTACTCGAAGAACGAACTGCGCCAAGTCTTTCCGACCACGGAGATCATCAGGACCAGGATCCGGTACCTACTGAGCCTGTTGTTGAGAAGTCGCTTGAACCTGACGAGGAACCTAGTCCAAGATTGCCATCTATAGCAGGAGCTGCAGAAGATGCACCAGAAGCTGCAGAACCAGGACCTTCTGCACCCAGCCATGGCTTTGCTGCAAGGGAAGAAGAAAACTTCGGACCACAAGACTCTATATCCGAAAGAGGCCAACCGATGGGTGAACCACAATTGGGCTCTGTGTATACTGAACATGCATTCGTAGCAGAGATGTCCGGAGCCCTTCCTCCAAAGTCAGCTGCGCCATCGGGATCCATTCCTTATCCAACTTCAAGAGCGTCAAATCGCGGACCACCAGCCGGCCCAGCATCCATCCACCCTTCAAAGGCCTCAGCCCGTGAGCCAGTAGCCTCTTCAAGCACCTCAAAGCAACCCTCCCGTGCCTCCCCACCGAAGGATAAGAGAAGATCGGTCCACAGCACACGCACCAAGGTCAAAGATGTATCTCGCCCCACAGGCGATCCAGAAGCTCCAGTCGAGATTACTCGTCGCACCACCATAAAGACAACTCCTCCCACCAACTTTTTAGGCATGAGGTCTTCCGGCTCAAAACATTCCCGCCAACCCAGCAACATCGACGATCTCAAACGTCAAGCAGACGACCTCGCCGCCCGCGAAAAAGAAACCCGCCGCAAAATCGCCGAAGCGGAACAACGCGCTGAAATCGCCGACCGAGCCCGTAAGTTGCGCGAACAAGAAGCCAAACTAGCCTTCCTGCACCAAGCAGAAGCCGCCGCAGCAAAAAAAGAAGAGAGAAGGAAACGTGAGAGCGAGGAAAGAGAGTCAGAGTCGGCACGTTTGAGACATGAAGAAGCTAAAGTGGAATCTAGCAGGAATACAGAACACGAACGTGCGGCTCGAAGGCATAGAAGAAGGCATGGGGATAGGGTATCGGAGTCTCATCGGCGTCACAGGAATGAGCGCCCTCGGGCTAGGAAACACTCGTCCTCGTACCGTGATGAGCAGATCAGGGAGCAGTCGCCACGCCCCCAGCCAAGCTCACAGCCACAGCCACGCGAGCCACGGGAGCCAAAGGTCCGGAGGTACAGAGCCGAGGAAGTAGGCACAGAGCGGAGGAAAACCGAGGACGTGGATGTAGGAGAAGAGGTATATACCCGCGAACAACCAGAGCTCTCGAGACGACCAGAAGAACGAAGACGGCGTTCTCATAGGGAGAGCAGGAAAGAAGAGAAGCCGAAGGGATTATTTGGGAGCTTAAAGAGTGTGTTCAAGAAGCTTTGATTGTAGTGTGTTGAGATATGGGAGAAACTACCAACGTGTGTTATGATATCTGTATCTTTGGAACGTCATATCAAATTTGTTTTCTTGTCTCTGTTTCGCTCAGCGCTTGTGAAGATGTAAAATCGTGTTTCCAAGATGCACAAGGATCTGTTTGGAACGAACATTATGAGGCGAGGGATGTCACAGTAGTTGTAAAGATGCTATTCATCTCCTGAACAGCAGACTGTCACTACATTGCCATGAAAAGGCAAGATGACACTGGGATTGATCGAGAGGTCCAAGAAAAACCTGTTCTTGAGTTCCCGACATGATACGTCTGAACAAGGTTATGCATCTCAGTGGACAGAGCGATCAGTGATATCACGGTGAACATACACAACTGAATTCAGATTGGTCGATTGGTCCGAAGAGAGCAGGATGTATGGACAACTTCACTGGACATCTATCAGATTGCGAAAATCTTTCTGTCTTTTCATAGCCATCTTTTCCTATTGAAAGTGACTGCTCCTCCTTGGCTGCCTCTGTCTACCTATCTATATCAACACCAAGGACGTCTGATCTTGATTCGCTGCAGAAGAGCTTCGCTCACGATCTTGCCATCCTTGGCCTCAGCCTCCCAAAACTCCGACAGAAACAATGCATTGTCCCAGTCAGCCAGACCAGAGATCTGGCATGACTGGAGATCGGTGGTACTAGCAACGAGCCCGAGCATCTTTGGCCAACGATCTGGTAGGTGCGCCCGGTAGTTGCCCGTATAAGGAGATAGGTCAATATCGTGAAGGCGGAGATTCTTGAGGTTCGGATTGGTAAGCATGGGCTCCAGATCGTAGTCACAGATGGAGCAGTCCTCCATCTCGAGCGAATAGAGTCTGTGGAAGATATTCATGTGGCCGATAACACTAATGTGCTTTTCGTGGATGTTTTGAAAGCGCACGTGGAGGCCATTTTCAGAACGTGTGATTGCGATGGTATGTGGAAGGGCGACTGTTCTACCCCCTCGCGTTGTACGAATTTGATGAGTATCTCGTCGACAGCTTTGGATGTTAGCATCTGGTCCCAGATGAGTTTGTACCTCTCACTCATATCCTCATGATTGATTTTCCAGTACGACGTTGCGACAAGGGAAGTGGAGCTCCGGTTCAGAGCGTAAAAGGATGTGGCAGAGGACCACGTAGGTCACAATGTTGACGGAAGAGTGCATGTCGCTTGGCTTCTTCGAAACCATGATCTTGACGGAGACGTTGTTACCAAAGTTTTTGAGGTTTACCAGGGCGAGAGACAGTGGCGCGTCATCTTTGATATGGAAGTCGACGATTCCTGGAACATCGGTTGCTTTGAGAACGTTCGACAACAAAAGATGCTTGTTATGGAAGTCTACGGTGATGGAGCTGATCCAAGGAGCTAAGGAGGGCTGTAGCGAGGTCCAGAAAAGTCTCTCAAGGGCCTTAGTGGTGGAAAGATTCTTCGACTCGGTGATGTGGATTCGACAGAAATCGTGTTGTGTGATCTGTTTCAACAATCCACAAGTGACTCTCGTGCTTGAAAGCGCCTTGGGGTCATCGATAATCAAGGACATGATGATGTTCATCAACTCAGAAGGCAGTTCCAGAATGTACGCCGGATCGGCAGTCGACTCATCGTCGGGTCTCTGACGTAGTCTCTTACGGATAGGCGCATGTTCTTGAGATCGTGCGAGCAGCCTTTCGTTTGATAGCACATACATGCGTATCGAGTTTGGTAGGATGTCTTGAACCCTGTGTCGCTGCTGTACTGAGGGTGATCGTGTGGTGAAAGAGATAGGCGGCAGACGATTGTGCGCTCCGAGGAATGCGAAGACACCACCACCTGTAGATTGTGTTAGCTCGGTCCAAAAGGAATTCGATGCAATTGACCTACCAGATCGGCGGTTCGGCTGGCCTGAGGGGAATAAATGAGCCATCTTCTTGTGGTCTTGCAGAGGAAAGGCAAGGAAATCTTTGAGATGAGTCTCAAAAGAGTGTGCGAAGTTGCGGTTTGAGCGATGATCACATGGATCTGTTGATGTTGAAGAGAACTTTGTTGACGGAGGGGTGCGTGAGGACAAAAGGCGAATGTCGAAAGTCGCAATATGAGAATCTCAGGCGCAGAGCTTTCGACCAACCACCTTTCGTCGCTTGAGGCGATGTTTGCCTCTGCTTTACTATCTTCAAGGCAAGTATCGTAAAGGATGAGATCAGTTGGGTTGACGCGCAATGCAGGATACGGAACTGGATCCTTCGAGTTCGGTGAAAGATGATGGTTCGCTCGTCGGAGATGACGCTGCGTAGACAAAGGTCGCGCTCAGTACTGGAAGAAATGAATCGGAAGGACCAGGAAATCCAGTATTCACGAGATCGCCTAACATGTACAGCTTTCATGGAGCCTCTCTGTCATTGGTTCAATGCTAACGATATTGAAGACCACGAAATAGTCCGCTGAAAACCACCCACATCGATCTCACCTGTCTCGTCCCGGTCTATAACAGCCTCGCCCCCCGCTCGCCGCCCAATATCGAGAAGCTCAACATTACTGTTTCAAAGTCGAAAGCTGCTCATGAAGTGCCGTATCATTCGCAAGACCGGCCCTCCGACCAAGAAACTGCCCCTGGCTGGAAAGAGAGTCTGAACCGACCAAGAGACGCCAACCTTAAAATGCCTCTATTGGGCGTCGAAGGACCTAGCGATATTGCGATCAGCCCTCTTCTCTGAGAGGCAGATGATTGCGATCAGAGATAGCTGGAAAAAAAGGACGATCGCCGTAGGGTGGCAGAAGGAGTGGCAGCTTGTTACACGCAGAGAGTTCTTTGTCGTCTGCTGGCCTTGCCCTTCCGGCACCATGTACGAAATGCAGCGATCAGTGTCATCAATTAGCGTGCTGTGAGACGAACAAGTGACCAGAAGTGTTTCGTAGTTCTCACCTTCTCGAACAAGAACACTTCGAGCACGGCATACACGACTAGAATGTGGCTGTCGAGATGAAAGGTGATTTTGAAAATGCCTATCACGCTCAGCGAGAGTAGATGTATCGTGTGGGAGACACTCTCACTGGACATCTTCACTGGTATAGAAGCATCTATTGTTTTCCTTACCCTCAATCCTAATTCACGAGAGCAAGATTCCCGAGAAAGACAAAAGATATCGGGCAACTGATTGGAACTCTAGTTACTTCTGCTCGATGGTGTCACGGTGTACACCAGTCTCCTTCTTCTGATCCTCAAGCCATGTCAAGCTGATCACCTGCTGTGGTATATCTGATCACTCCTGCTTGATTTGTATGCCAGTAGCGCCCTTCTTGATTTCCCACACTCTCCCAATCAGTCACCAGTTGTGAGATCATGTAATGATCCCGTATTGCTTCATGTCGTGAGTGCTCGTCCGTTGAGTGTCTGGAGTCCTTGAAGTGGCTTGCTCAAGCTGGCTGATGGGCTTCCGAAGCAAGCTCTCTCAGAGAGCGAGCATACTTGACTTTAGAGATGAGTGTTCTGATGGCATCGGTGACGGTGATACTGCCGGGTGTAGCAGTAAACTCCCAGGTACCTTCAACAAAGACCTCTCCATCATCGTTGAAAAGGTTGGTGAGACGACACGACTTAAGACTGTCAAAGAAATCATAGATGATGAGATCCTCAAAAGTTTCAAGCCAATCCCCGGGTATGTAGTTCTTTCCATTGAAGTCTCTGATGCGAACATCTTCAAGCCCCAGGTGTTCGAGTCGTGCCCGATTCAATACGTGGCGGAGGCTGTATTTTCTGATAGTGGACTGTTTGAGAACGAGACTGTCCAAAGCGGCTCTTGTACCACCATGAGTCAACAACTCAAGCTCGTCGAGTGCCTCGATTGACTTGTCTGGCTTCACAACGTCGCAGTTGAGGTTGATGCAGACTGCCTGCATAGTGCCACTGGTCTTCTTGGAGATGTTGATTTGACGGGTAGGTTGGCCACATCCATCGTGTATCTCTACCAGTATAGCCTGAGTCGTGGTGATGTTTCTGGCTTCCAACCCGATGAACCTTCGGAGATCGATCAAGCACCAATAAACGAATTGTCCGGAATCCTTTCTGAAGTCGCGCGTTCTGATGATGATCTTCCAGGATGGGACGTTCATCAATTCTCTGGCTTCAACAAGGCGACTGCGCAGCAGTCTCAGCAGATACATCATGTCACCAACATGGTGTTTGAGATCGATGTGGTTGTCCTGCTCTGAGGCAACGCCAAAGGAGATGGCTTTTCCGTGTTGGGAAAGGCCGGAGAGCGCTTCGGTGATCAAGTCGAGATGGTGAGGGAAGTAGTAGTGTACGGGAATAGCAAAAACCAACGACTTGATTTGGGAAACAAGATGGGGTTCGTCGGAGAAGGACAAGAGCTTTTGAAGGGACTTTTTGCACATCTTGATTTCGATGTCGGTGAAGTACAGTGCGAGGAAGCGGTCTTTACTCTCCTCCCTGAGGAAGGTGCAGGTAGATCTGATTGCGATGATAGAAGAGTCATCGACGTGGATCATTATGATCTTGAGAAGCTCATGTGGGAGGTCGAGGACACCAAAAGGCTTGGTGATTGTTTTTTGCGCCTTTCCGAACACGCGCTCAAACACAGAAGCGAAAACCATGGTGATGATAAACAAGTGGAACAGAAAGCTCTGCCAGAGGTGAGTAATAGCGAGAGAAAAGATTTGGACGAACTGACCATCTATCATCGAGAGGGGAGTGAGGGAAGGGTGCAAGGAAAGGACGTGGGTGTCAGTGCTAGCGAGCGCAGAAATACACCGATCGGTGCCTAGACGACGAACGAAACGTCCAAGCTTTCACAAAATCGACGACAGGTGTGAAGACAAACTGTGAAGAGACCAAGCTCCCATCTCACGTGAAATGAAGCTGTGTGCTTGTCAAAAGGCACGATGATTTTGGCAGCCGTCGACGTGATTCAGCGAGAGTCGCCAGGCGAACAGCTCTCACTGGAGAACTACAATGTTCTGAAAAACACTGTGCATTTTTACAGGCCTTACCATCTGCACGAGTGGATGACCCCTGACAACGGCTTTATTGCAGAAGCTGACTCCCGGAGCACACCTCATACTTGTCCTTGCTTGTATCGGGACTTAACAAGCGGCTCTACGTTTCGCAACTCATGGCAGGATCCACCAAGAACAGGGTTAGATGAACCTTTCATTGGAAAACTTACGGTTGGTCATAAACATCGTGAAAGTTGCAAGTGGAATGCTCAGACAGCTTCCACTTTTTGCCTCCTTGTGATTCACAAGCTTATTACATTGCTGATTCAAAAGATTGTCTGGTGAGCGATGAACCGGACTCTCAGTGGTCACTCGTCCAGTTGTGTAAATTCTCGTGCATTTCGATGGCCAGGTGTTATGGCCCAGGCAATCCGTAGGGATGTTAGCGAAGAGGATGAAGCTCCGGAATGGAAAACTGAGAGGGGTCGTTGACTGGCTTAGGTAATCGGTCGGGATCTGGATTCCCACATCTGGAGTATGGACGCCCATACCACAAGCTTGGCGACTACGAAACCTTCCAGACACGCTGACGACCGCGACGACGACTCTTCGCCTTACAATTAAGATTCAATGAGGTTGTGCGCCGTCGGACAAAACATTCAGGACATAACGACATGATGCTCAACACGCATACGTGCGTCTTCGAGGTGTCGGTCGATGTAGAGCGCCGCCATGATAACACTTACGTGGTCGTGCTGTAGGCTGCCACGACGTAGTCCCCTGCAGCAAAGTACAAGATACCGTCTATCATCTCTTGGAAGATCGACACGGCGCAGTTGCTTTTCATCCCCGAAGCAGACGCAGCTACAGTACGCGTCACCTCACCTTGTGTCATGCAGCTGAAAGGTATATGATTACTGCGCGACGCAGCGCATTATTCATCTCTTCTATCCAATTTTCGCGCAAAGATTGCACTATCAACATCTGTCAGCTACTCTGCTCTATTCCGCGCTCTTTGATTCACCTCAAGTATGCCTTTCAACCTCGAAAACAAGGTCAACGACGTCTATCAAAATTCAACGACAACCTTGAGATGTGTCGAGCAAGGTCCATTTGAGCTCTCTGCAATTGTTCCGGATGTTAGAAACCTCTCGGAGACTCTCAAATTATTGTTAGATGCCTCGAGCCCGTCAATTGCATCATTCGACATGGCCACTAGGGACCAAGCATCGGAGCTCTGGAGCGCCCTCGAAGCATGCGACCGAAATCTGTTCAACATCCGAAGCATTTGGAGTTCTTTCGCCGAACTCGACTGGTCAGAAAAATCACAATTCACGGCAGAAACATTTTTCTCTACTGGTGGATGTCGTTATCTACAAGCAAAGCTCATCAACTTCTCCACAACACTCAAAAGCCTGCTAGTCGGTTTCAAGGTCTCTTCGACATCGCTGAACTGGCCACCAAGCATCGATGTGCTTGGACAGATACAGGCAGAGCTTTTGGCGGAGGGAGTGGAAGTTGACCACCTGCAAGCACGACATGATGAGATCAAAGCCTACGTCCGGTCGCTTGCTGTTGGTAATGAGCCTTCGCACGTCGGTCACGAACCACAAATATCGAGCCCGCTGGTACCTATGATTGTAATACCGGAGAGTCCGACCACAGCCACGGCTCCCCCACCAAGTCGACATGTAACTAATCTAGCAGATCAATTCTCTGCACTCTTCGAACCACGAGCGCTTCGCCGACCATCTGTAGTTGGACTCATCGCAACCAGCCCTACAATAAGAACATCGTCCGAGAAGTCATTGATCACGAGAACCGCATCAGTCAAGCGGGTAACTCATAGTTTGCCACCATCGCCTGCTCGGAAAGACTCTATGGACCTCAACTCGTCGTTGATCTCGCGATTTTCGACCGCTGTGGCCAATATGGCCCTCTCAAATCTTGGAGGCAAGTCTTACAGCATACGACCGCCACCTCAGCGGTCTTCTTCTGCCGTCTTCCGAGGTCTTGGGAATGAGGAAAGAGCGACTGGCGAATGAATTGGGCGCAATGATGCAGCTTCACTGATAGGTTCCCGATCAAGATCTCAGCCAAGCAAGACACTTGACTGCATGTCGATCAAAGGCCCAATGTTTTTCATCCTAGTCTAATTGCCCAAGGGGATGGCAAAGCGAGCGCTGCTCTTGATGGGCAGGGAGCTGTTTGTCAAAGTGCTTTTATTGAGTAGTCTGTTTCTGGGCTCTCGATTTGCATGTTAATAATAATAATTACAAACCCCTTTTATAAACGCTGTCGAGATGGGCTAGAAGACAAGCAACGAGAGATACGCAAAGAAAGTAAATGGAGCATGGATCAATGTCCAGATAATTCTATACAATGAGCTCAAGCATTCAGGGAGCCTCCAACAGCATCGGCACGCAAGATCGGGTTCAAGCCTTGTCTAGGCACGCAGTACAGAGGAGAGTAAGACCACACGATCTATTGACCATTTCTAAGAACTCCCGATGTTGTGGGAAGGAGCTTTATTTGATATCGCAATACCGAGGTAGGCTCCTGCCTTTTTCAGAAGTGCCAAGACTCACACCGCCAGATTATATATATTCGTCGCCGCCCCCAGATTGTCAATTCTTTCTCATACTTTCCAACACATCCTCTTCTGACACTCAACTCCACAAGCTATAAATACAGTCGCGCATCTCGCCGTCTGAATCCAAAGATGGCCGACGACACTTTTCACCCCTTTCCGCGACTGCCTATTGAACTTCGCCACATGATATGGCGCCTTTGCCTGCCGCACCGTGTGAGCGAGTATGACCTTATCGTCAACTGGGTCTATTACAACACTTACTCAGATGATGCTTTACACCCCTGTCAATTTGCCTCGAGTATTGTCAGCAACGGCCGCCCACCACTCCTCACACGAGTATGCCATGAGTCACGACAAATCGCCTTTGAGACCGGCGAGATGGGCCCAAAGCTCACAACCGAGGAGAAAGAAGCCATTGATCTATCTGGAGAACCTGAGTGGTCCACTGGAACCAATATAGAATGGGACGTTTGGAAGGATTCTGTGCGGGACTCTACGCATCTGAATTGGGACGGAGGGCATCAGATCAATCTTGGTTATACGACTAGAGGGCATCCTTTGGTGTCTTTGGCGAGGGAGGCGAAGAGGCTGAATGGGAAGGCGTCGTTTATGGTGGACTACATCCAAGATCTGATGTATTCGGAACCCGACGACGAACCTTTGTTTCCTTTTGCTTGGGCGGTTGTTAACAAATGGCCAGTCTCTGAAGAAAATCAGAAAAACCTTGCAGCGCTCAAGCTCTTGCCAGAATGGCTGGTGGTTGTCAATGTCGTTGTTATACACCTCGCCTTTCCTCTCGCAGCAAAAACCGGCCTCTTCGGACTCTTGGGAGAAGAAGTTGTGCAGGTTGTAGACGCAGCTTCACCCTTGGCTACCCAGCTGTACGAACTAGCTGAGACTTGTGAGCGTCAGGCAGAAGTCGTCACAGCTGCTCAAGACTTTGCGAGAATGCCTGCAGAATATGTGGATGATATGGTGAAGAGAGGGGCATTCAAGTGTTTTCACGATTATGAGATTCCATACCGTTTGCGGCCTGCTATTATGTTTAGGCTGTGTACGGAGATGTGTAATCATAGTGACAGGGTGAAGGAGGAGCAAAGTGTCTAGAGTGGACAAGGTAGGTCAGATCGAATGAGACACAAGCTGCACAATGCAGGCTGTTTATGACATTCTTGACAGGCAGGTGACTCTGAACAGCACCGAGGTGTTTCTACTATAGCATCAAGATAGGAAAAAGTGTATACGGAGGCTAGACAAGTACCATCCTTCTAGCATGGTCACTTCTCCTCGTTTCCTTATAGCGCACATAAGTCATTATTCACATAATATGGCCGTAGTTGCCTGACATTATGATAGGTAAGTGAAAGCACGCGCCACATGCATCCACGAGAGATTGAGATGTAGAAGGCTTTCTGTGATCATTCCCATCTGTCTTGCGAGGTTATCTCATCATTGGTATCCAATCTGTAGGACAGTCTTGGGAGGAGCGTTCTCCTCGGACTCGTTGATGATGTTGACGAGCAATCTAGGCTTGTTGGCAACATGGGAAATGTTGAAGCGACGAGGCTCATCTTTGCTAATCTGCTCTGGCCTTTCAAAGTCCACCAAAAACAAAGTAAGGTTCAACTTCTTCCCAAAACGTCTGCAAACCTCTCTCTTCCGCACGCAAGCCTATTCTTTTCTCATAGACACTTTGCCACAAAAAACCTGATAGCCCTCCATCTACACAGAATGATGTCTCTCCTCCACCACAGCTTCGATATCAGCCAAAGATTTCTCCCTGGCATTGACGCCCGCATGTGCGACATTCTGGAAAGAAACCGTAGGCACAAAGTCAGTAGACTTCCAAGCCTTATCCACTTTACTGTAGAGCTCATCAACCTGCTCGAGAGAAAGCCCTTTGGTCTCGTAGATGAGTGCCCAAACGAAGAAGATGCAGATGAAACAACTGCTGCCCCAGATGAAGAAGACTTTGGCGCCCAAGTCTGCATTGCCGGGGCCGGAGTTTACGAGATAGGGTGTCATGTATGCGAGTGCCTGATCGAGTTCGTCAGTAAAGATGGTAGATAACGGTGTTATTGAGCTTACCCAGTTGAGCAACCAGTTTGATGCTGTAGTCATAGACAATGCCTTCGCTCTAACTTTGAGAGGAAAAATTTCGCCCGTCACCACCCACACATTTGGGCCCCTATGAAGGTCAGTAGAGAACATCAAGTTCATTCGAAGAGATACTCACCATGTAGAGGCAAAGAAGAAAATGTAGATGCAGACGAATGCGATCAGAGTTCTTTGGGCAGGCATATTGTCAATATCTGCGACCGTTCCGGTAATTGCCACTATAAACTGGAGGGTAACATTAGCTTATGGTGAGACACGTTCGCGCTTAGGGGCTAGATAGCATACCTGGCACACTGTCATGCCGATGGCACCGCCGAGGAGGGTGGAACGGCGTCCGAACTTGTCGACTGCATAAAGACCAGGGAAGGTCGAGACCGTGTTGACAGTGGAAGTGATCATGCTAATGACAAAAGGTTTGTCAATACCACTGTTGGTGAAGAAAGAAGTTCCGAAGTAGAAGATGAAGTTTACGCCGGTGACTAAAGTACGTGAGTGCTTGAGCAAACTATTGGGTTGATTGACTTACGTTGTTGCAGCGCTTGGAGCAGACATCCAGTGGCCAGACGTTTACCAAGATTCCCTTTGAAGCAGTCAAGGTATGTTGCCTTGCCCAAGGATGTTTCGTACTCATGGTTAGCTGTGGAGATTATCAGCTGTGAGCTTACACCGAAGACGCGAGACATACCAGTGATCTCTGCAAGTTCCTCCACCAATGATGGGTTGTCTATCGGAAGCCGTCTGAGCCGTGACAACGACTTTGCAGCTTCGGCTTCTTTTCCTACTTTGACCAGGAAACGGGGCGTTTCTGGCAGGAAGGATACACCTCCAACCAATATGAGACCCCAAGCAAACTGGATGGCAATCGGTATGCGGTACGAGCCCGTGTCGTTTCGATCTTTTGTTGCATTGTCTGCAACTGCTGCAAGTAGGAGACCAATAGTGATGGAAAGCTGATATGCTCCTACAATTGCTCCACGAATCCATTTTGGACTCGTCTCGGATTGATACAGCGGGACTGGAAGTTTATGTCAGTGAGACACAAATCGATGGAAGTACGGAGTACTCACTCAATGGAGAGACCATACCAACTCCATAACCTGCAAAGAAACGTCCTGCAACGAACATAGGTATGGCAGTTGCAGCTGTCTGTAATATGACACCTAGAGTGAACACGCCAACTGAGATGATGAGTCCAAGTCTTCTACCAAAAAAGTCGCCAGTGGGGGCAGCAGTCAAGGCGCCCTGTTGTCGTTAGTGTCGAACAGTATCAGTGAAGGAACTCGGCTTACAAAGAAAGTGCCAGCAGACAGAATAGAAACGATCATTGAGGATTGGCTGGATGTGATATCTGGCATCCCGTTATCGTCGGTGTAGCCTGTGGAGAACTCTTTCTTCCAGTATGGCATGGCAATGATTCCTCCAATAGTACCCGTGTCATAACTGTTCATGTTCAGCGTATTAGTCTTTTGTGAAGGGCCAGGCTGGGTGTAGATACCCAAAGAGTACGCCACCGAAGGCCACAAAGAGACCAATGAATATTGCAGGAACCGCCGACCCTTCGATATGTGCGGGTTTTTTCACGAGAAAACCCATGTCGTAAGTGTTTCGAGATTGGAAATGATAGAGGAGTAGGAGGAGGAATGGCAATGAGATGCCACAAAATTGATGGTGCTCAACTCAGTTTATGTATTCGTTGATTCGACCTTGGTGACAGCAATGCTCCTATCCACCACTCCAGATATTTCCCCATACCCCAACCAATACCCCAGAAAGCTACAATGATGTGTAGCGAGGAAGGAGGTTCAATCCCTTGACGATCATGCGGCTCGCACTCCAACAATATGCTTCGCTTACCGAGGTACCGTCCAATCGCGTGTCAATCACAGAACTTCTGAACATCGTTGAGCTTTGTGGCTTCTGGGATACTTGCGGTGGTCGACACAAGACGTGACATGGGAAGACTTTACGAACGAGGGGTGGAATGTTATCCCAGTCTCGGGCCGGTTCAATGCTTGACGGCCAATGAGAGACGTGAAGATTTGGGGAGGCGTTACTCATGCTTGAACAACCTGTTGGCACTTCTTGGCAGCCCATGACTTCTCCGCAGGGGAGGGTAGTATTGATCAAGTTGATCTACCGTGCATATGCGGCATGCCGAATTGTAAAATGTGCACGCTTCAGCTACCTGAGCGTGGCTCTATCAGCCAATCTTGTGTGAAAACCTGCATTAGGGATTCGTTCTCGGACCGTGAGCGGGTGAACTCTGAACCAGGTCATCTTAGACTGAGTCTCATTGAGCAGTGATGGAAAGAGCTCTTCATTGCAACCTTTCGTTGCAGCTTCTACACAGGGGAACATGGCAGCCGGTCGTGAGAGGTCTCAGGAGAGCCATCACTATGTCAGCTGAATCAAAATCGAGTCACGTATGGAGTAAGGTGTGCGGCACTACTATACACGTCTTACGAACAGTTACTCAGGTCGTCAGACGTGATTATCATCCAACCGCTAGACATTTCATGGCTTGCAGGAGTGCATGGAAGGATTCTGGAATATTGCTTTGCCGGACCGAGAGCAATCCCGACGTCTTGGTAGCGGACCGACTGCGACGGCCGAGTTGAAAAGCACAAGAATACCATCGATAGCAACCGAGGAAGGTCGGTCCATTTGATGCGAGACGCTGGTGTGGTAACCCTGGCTACAATAGAAATGGGTTTGCCATGGGTCGAGGAGACGGCAATTCACTGTGAGGCCTAAAAGATGAGAAAATGTCTTCTGGGTGCTTGAGCCGGTACTGATCCACAAAGATAGTGCTCTCTAGGAGGGGTGCGGAGGTCTTCATGCGGGCTGCTCGTGTGTCATGGCGGCTTGCACTTTTGAGGCTTAAGTTATGCGCCGGTCACACGGCTCATCCTTCGGTTAGACAATCGAAGGCTTGCAACTAAAGTGACTATTCGAGAAAACTGCCTAAAACGTAAATGAAACGGTGATCGTAGTCCGAAGAGGTCAAAAAGTGTCGCGATTGGCTGCGGCCGTACTGCGGTGAGATGCAGGGGATCCCGTGCGTTACGGCAAGTGGACGACATCTCATGGACCTGATCATTGTGCCTTCTTGAAAGAGACTTGATTTGTCGGTTCAGCAGTATACGAGATGTCTCCACCTCCATGAACAACAGCTGCGCCCCATTCTTGTCCCTCACCGTCTCCAGGCTTCCCCTCTTTTACTCCGCACGGGGCATGGATGGGGCATAGATGGAGAGAGTGCATGCGGATGACGAAGCGATTTACGAGAACATCAATTCCAACTCTCAAGCGGTGTTAGTCAAATGTGTTAGTTGAATTCGGAGTGTATAAAGCCAGGTCCCAAGACCACAGTCAATTTGGTCCAACAGACAAACGCTTTAATCCACTCCCAACCTATATCAATTCCACGGTCTCTTGTACCAGCGATCTCTATCTGTGCCGTCATGGTGCCCTCTCTTCTGCAGGCCATAGCCTTTATGCTTGGTCTGTCCCAACTCGCTTCTGCTCAGAGCTACAATGAGCCATACCGCCCTCAGTTTCACTTCAGTCCGAAGAAAGGATGGATGAACGATCCTAATGGTCTACTCTACTACAATGGAGTTTACCACATGTACTATCAGTACAATCCTGGCGGTAATACTTGGGGAAATATTTCGTGGGGTCATGCGACGAGCCGAGACCTCACAAAGTGGGAGGAGCAGCCTGTTGCACTTCTGGCCAGAGGTTACGGCAAAAATGTTACCGAGATGTTCTTCTCTGGCTCAGCAGTCGCCGACACACAGAATACCAGTGGCTTTGGCAAGAAGGGCGAAGTACCCTTTGTGGCCATGTACACCTCAGTTGTAAGTCGTGGGCGTGTTTGAAGTCAGGCAGCCAACTAACACTTCCATCTTCAGCATCCATATGCCGAGAAGTTACCTAGTGGCAAGACCGTAAGGCCAAATCAGCAATCGCAGTCAATCGCTTACAGCCTGGACGAAGGCATAACTTGGACAACCTATGATGCCGTGAACCCAGTCATACTTGAGCCACCTGCCGCATACGCAGATCAATTCATTGACTTCCGCGATCCATTTGTCTTCTGGCACGAGGACACTAAGAAATGGGTCGTCATACTATCCTTGGCTCAATTGCACAAGTTGCTAATTTACACCTCACCCAACTTGAAGGACTGGACGTTAGCCAGCGAGTTCGGCCCAGTGAACGCTGCAGGCGGTCTGTGGGAATGCCCAAGTCTCTTCCCTCTCCCGCTGGATGGCAAGTCGAGTAACACGAAGTGGATTACTCAGATTGGTCTCAACCCTGGTGGTCCACCTGGTGTAGTCGGCTCTGGAACACAATACGTTGTGGGCAGTTTCGACGGCAAAACCTTTACTGCCGATGCCGACAGTGTATACCTCCCTCCTGCGGCCCCGAGCGGTAGCATAATCTTCGCGGACTTTGAGGGTACTAGTTTTGCCGACTTGGGCTGGACTGCTACTGGAGATCTTGTTGGTGCGGGTCCGTCTGCTGGCACTGTGAATGGTCAGCAGGACGTGACTGGTTACGTTGGAAGCAGTCTCGTCAACACCTTCTTGAGCGGCGATGCCACGGTCGGCACTCTCACGTCGAAGTCATTCACGATTTCCAAACGATACATCAACTTCTTGATTGGAGGTGGCGACGCACTCGGTCAGGAAGGCATCAATCTCGTCATCGGTAACGAGACTGTCCTTCAGGCTACTGGTGCCAAGGGTGAGAAGTTGATCTGGCAAGGCTGGGATGTCAGCGCCTACAAAGGTCAAAATGCTGTGCTCGAGATCGTCGACCTCCTGACCGGTGGCTGGGGCCACATCATTGTCGATCAGATCTCATTCTCAGACACACTTGCTACACCACAAAAGGCTAACTGGATGGACTACGGTCCAGACTTCTACGCCGCAGTGCCATGGAACGGACTTCCTACAAACGAGCGAACGAACGTTGGATGGATGAACAACTGGCAGTACGCCCAAGTCATTCCCACGGAGCCATGGCGTAGCGCCATGAGTGTGCCCCGCGGTCTGTCGCTCCAGACTGTGAATGGCAAAGCTCAGATCGTGCAGACGGCAAATGAGAAATGGTCCAGCCTTGAAAGTCGCGGCGGCACCTACTCAAACAAGTGGAGCTCAGTCTCCGAAGGCACGCAGAAGCTGAAGCTCGAAGGAAAGACTTTGGACATCGTCTTGACCTTCGATGACCGTTCTGCCGCTGCTGGCAAAGCATCCCGATTCGGAATCATTCTTCGCGCCTCCAAGGACTTGTCGCAGCAGACTCGCGTAGGTTATGACTTTACAATCAAGCAGCTCTTTGTTGACCGCACAAAGTCTGGTAACTCTTCTTTCGACGCCACATTTGCCAGTGTATACTATGCTCCACTGCAGGCTGCTCGTGGGGGCAAGATTACAATGCGTATCTTGCTCGACTGGTCTTCGGTCGAGGTCTTCGGTGGCGTCGGCGAGACGACTTTGACAGCTCAGATCTTCCCGGCGGACAGTGAAACAGATGTTCTGTTGTTTTCGGAGGGGGGCAAGACGAAGGACGTGAGTGTAACGGCGAAGGGGGTCGGATCTGCTTGGAAGTAAACGTCAGCTGGGCGCGTCCTGGGACAAAGTGGATAGCTTGCTTGGAGCTATGAGGATTACTTGTGAGTGGCGTCCTGATAGCTTGTAGTCGTGATTGAAAACGATTAAAGACCGGTGTTCTTGTCTCAATGTCCACGAAAGCGTAGACTCATCCAGTGTGCATGCTATGGTCGACGATGTCTCGTTCCACACAGCAGTAGTCCAGAGTTCTCCAGTGTATGTGTTTACTAGCGCCAGTATACTCCAGGCGGTAACCGTTCTACCAAGGAATCCCAGGGACATGGTTGGAACGAGTTGTGCACAACGTGAGCTGCGCAAAAAACCATGATGCGATGGCACATATTGTTGTCAAAGAAGGGTGAAAATCACGCTTTGGCGCAAGGAAAGGTGTCAACCTAGATAAGATGAATAGAGTATGAGACAAGATGGAAGATGGAAGAAAGAGCATTCAGTGACCAGGTAAGAACCCATCAACCTTGACTTCTCTGCAAAAAAGCAAAAAGAATCGCCGCTGCGGGTATTCGAAACCCGGATCTTCCCCTTAGTCAAAGCATCTAATCTAGTCTAACTATAATACACGCTTGGCCCTGTTTTCACAGTAAGGGGGGTGCTTTACCACTAAGCCACAGCGGCTGATTGTTGAAAGAAGGCCAGCTTTCCGTGTATATAATCCAGCTTGCGATTGAGAAGGTGATGTTCAAAACATCTTTGCACATTCCAGATAGATCTTGGAGCCTCCATGAATATTGTTTGATGTTGTTCTATCTGTTAAGTCTCCATGTGTTCTCTTCTCTTCCCTGCTGCCCTGTCCTCTATCGATATCTAAGTTTGTTGTGCAGCTCTAGTCTCATCTTCCTCCCCTATTTTGACAGTAGAGAAACACTTGTGATATCTGCGCGATCATGTTACACTGCAATGTCTAAGAACGAAGGATCTAGAACTCTGGCACAAGTAGAAAGATCGTGTGAGACAGGTGGAAGAGTATGTGATCAAAACAAAGGCAACGCATTATCAAACTCACTCACCAAAAGAAAAACACAAGTGCAAAAAGTGCAAAAAGTAACGCCGCCACGGGTAATTGAAACCCGGTCTTCCCTTTAGCCCCAACCACCTCTAAGTGGCTGGGCAGGTGCTCTACCACTAAGCTACAGCGGCTGATTGATGAAAGAAAGCCAACTTCCATAGTATATGACCCCTCAAAAGAAGCACCATCCAGCTTGCCTCTGCAACTTTTGAGTTCAAAACATTCTTGCACTTCTGATATAGATGTTAATTTGATGCCTCTGTGAGAATTGTTTGAGGTTTTTCTACATGTTTGGCTACAAAGTGGCATATCCTCCTCTCTGCACCCGCTTGGCCGTATGCGCTGTTCATTGGGCGCAACTTGCGCCTTCTGATAGTACCATCTTGAAATCATGTCCGCCAGCATCTCCCGATCCCTGTCCCTTCCAGGCTTGGGCATTGGCAATATGGCAAACATTGATGGATTATACAGTCATGCTGAACTCACAAGCAGTAGTCGGAAGAGCGCGACTGACTGCTCAGATCGCCATCAAGGCGGCTCTGCGTCCAGGTGCAAGGGTCGCTACAGTCGTGATGGAAAGTTCGTGTTCATGGCGCCTGAACAGCTATCTCAGTCCTCCAGTGACCCTTCCCTCTGTGCCATGATCAAGGAATTTCTCGGCCACCCTACTGCCGGATCGTTGCGCGTCAGGGATCACGATCTCCTTTGATATGGGTCAACCGAAAGCAGGTGAGCAGGGGCCTCGATTGTTGGTTACTCCTTCTTACACGAAGAGGCGACAGCATGGCATACACGATCACGGGCACGGTATACAGAAGCTAGAGAGTGTGTTTCTTTTGGAAGGGTATGTCTTGATTCATTTCATGTGTACCTGTAGTCTCGAGTTCCTCCTCCATTTCCAACGGGTCTTGAAGTTTTGATGACTGATGGGGCAGCCAATGGAATTATGTTCGTGCTTTGATGGGTAGAGGGATGAGTGTGTCGTCCAGTTGTACATGGAAGAGACCGGACCGCACACCCAGACTATACAGGAATGGGTGCGCAGTCCAGCTCCACATGGTAAGCTTGAAAGGGAGAACCAGCGACATTTGGGGGCAGAGGCGAGAGCAGACGCAGGTGTGCAGTCCCGCTACACATCGCAGGAACTACACACCTACACCTAACACCCCCACACACACCCCTTTCTGGCGATCAGAGCTGTTCACAATAGTCAGCTGCGGTGCTCATTGGGTGATGGGAGAAGAGCAAGCAGGTGGACGAAGGTACTGACCTGTGCGATCACTTTATGCCGCGTGGTGATCTGGCGCGAGGCGAGACCACCAGAGAAGCAGTAGGACTGCGAGTAACAGCCGAGTAATGAGAAACACGCTCCTTCAGCTCGATATCGTTGGTGTTGATATGCTTGTTCTTGTTCTGAGTGTCGACGGTGTTGTTGTTGACTGTGAAAAGTCATGATAAGCAGGCCAAGTAGAAGACGCGTGATTGGAAGACACCAATCTTACAGGACAGAGAACGCTTGATCTTACTGATGAGACCGATGGCCTTGGCCTTCAGCTTGAGGTAGATGGATGTCATGGTGAGTGGATGGGTTGTAGTGATGGATGGGAGTCTGCTCGGTGATCAGAAGAGATTGCAATTGACAGGGTCATGATTTCGACACTTACGAAGATTTAGTGGGAGCGCGGAAGAAGAGGAGAGGAGATGACTGGTGATAGAGAGACAGTTGACTGCTGTATGTGATAGACGTGATGAACGGGTGTGTCTTGAAAAGAGGAAAAAGAAATGGCGGAGTCGAGAAAGCTGGATGAACAACAAGCTCACTCGAGCATGCTTGTTCGAAAACGGCACTAGTGCTCCATGGCGACGAGGTCATCACGAATTTGCCGATTCGACAGAAAAAGATCCAACCATCTCTCGAACTCGTGCGCTCTTATCCACACGGTTGTCCTGCGATCACAACCGCTTACCACCAATCCTTCCGGCCCAAACACGGCTCCTGTCTCAAGTTTGTACACCGTTCAAGGACAAGATATTCTGCAAGTCAACGAGGCAGTCACAGCGGCGATCAGGATGGTAAGTCTGCACTTCCAGTACAATCGCCTAGCCGCGACCCCTTCCCTCGTTGTTACGCAACGCTTCCTTCAGGGCATGATGCTCTTCACGGGCATCTCGTTCTTGCGCAGCATGCTGTACGGTTCGACAGGTCCGAGATGGAACGCACACGAGATGGAGAGACCTGGTATCTGTTATCTGTGCTGTCCAACGTGCTGACTATTACCAGAATATCACAAACCATGCCGGTTCGGGAGCACTCGCCTTGTTCCCAATGGAGACTTGGGTGCTCATATCCGAGAATGTTGAGGAAAAAACCATGCTCAATTACCGTCTCGTGTGCAGTACACTGGCGAAGTCTGCACACAAGGCTTTCCTGCTCACAAGATTCGCCACCAGAAGAAGTCTTCCAACTCGTAAGAGTCTGGAAAAACTACTCCACCTCCTCCGAAACGATGATTTCGGACCTTCCATCGAAAGGTTGATACTGGAACCTATTCCAGACAACTACGGGAGAAAGAATAGGAAGTCCGATTTCCTTTTCGTGCATGAAGAACTCGGTTTCCACCAGATCTTCAGCGCCATCAAGGCTCGTGGGAACAAGGTAGCTTTGGAATACGTAGAGAGCGAGACCACCTGCGATTACCTGCGCCCTCATCGCGGTAGCTTGACCTACGAGCTGCATGGGCAAGCATTCAAAGCTGACTACGAAATCCCTGACATTAGCGTCTCGGCTATCGGAAGATATAGCCTCCCCGTGGCTGGAGCCGAGGATGTCTTGTGGTGTCTCGCAAAGAATAAGGCTACAATACGGGCAACCCATTACAGCAACATCATCACCAATCCTGCCGCCCACTACAGCGACGTCTACAGCAACCTCACCGTCAATACCACCGCCGCTGCCACCGCCAATTTGCGCTACGCAGTCGGCTACACGCCTCACGACAAGGCCTTGAGCTTTCGAAATGTTGGCATGGTCTTCGAGAATGTCAGGAACTTGCTGCATGTGCACTGCGGTATCAGAATCAGCATCAGTAAATGGATCACCACCGACTTCACGATCCACAAGTTGCAGCTTTCGCAATGCACCATCAGGGGCCCGGGCGTCCTTGAGCGCTTGCTTGAAAACAACCGTACCTCGCTCCAGATCATTAAAGTCGAAGATGTGCACATGGAGCTGTCCGACCAATGGTGGCCAGGCCAAGTCGGTGATGGCTGGCACTTCTGGGGCGACTTCTTGTACATGCTTTCCGACATGCCTGCCCTGAAAAGCGTCAAAGTCTCGAAGCTCCGATACCTGCGTCAATATCAGCGGCTGGGCTGGAAGCCTGACGAGGTCAACCTCCCCGGAGGCGCCAAAGAGGTGGTCATCAAGGGCAACAACTTCCGCACCGAGCTTGAGGATCTTGCTTCGTTCGTCATGGCCGCGGATCAGCGCATGAGAGCAGAGTGGCTGGCGCCCGACGCAGTAGAAGGACCGTCGATGGTGGAGGCAGACCTCTGAAAGGGAATGAGAACGAGTACCGATCGCTTTCTCAGAGGAGTTGGCCATGTCAGAAGCCACTCTGAGTTTTCACAAGCATGATGGCACCGCAACGAGCATAGGAGATGCGGAAAACTGAGGAAAGAGCAGATCCGCAACAAGGCCATGCCTGAGTTCGACAAGGGAATCCTCTCGAAAGCCTCAACACTGGCCGCCTGAAGAGCTTTCTCACCAACACTCTCTTGGAAAAGCGCCATGCACATGGAAAGGCGCGGTCGTACCTAAAAGAGAAGAGGAGTATCTGGGGACAAAGAATTAGAGACAAAGGAAAGAAAACTCGAAGAGTTCAAAGGAATATTCAAGACACACGGAACAAAGAGAAATGGGGCCGAAGATGGAGTTGCCGCAGTAGGGATAGATAAACTACTGAAACCAATTGAATTCCTGTCCTCATCCAGATTCTTTCTTTACTACCGTGGCTCGACGAGCAACATGTTCAGTCCATGGCTGAGAAAGTGTGCAAAAGGACAAGATGAGAACCAGTTGTGATAGTGCTTTGCTTTCGATGTGAATCTCAATCTTTGAACGGACACAAGTCTAACACACTACGACGTGAGACGAGAAGGACTACGCATCAAGAGTTGATGGCGAGACTGAGATCAATCGAAGTAAGTAGAATTGCTGTCATCAGACTTTCGCCCTACTCTGCAACATTCAGAGCATAGCACGTGACCATCCATCTCCCAAACACCACCCACCCGCCGCGCCTCGGATGCTGCGAACTGTACAGCAGTGTCTCCGAGATGATGCTGCCACATGTCGACACCAGAAGTGCTCTCTCGCCATCCAACAAACACCACCCACCCGCCGTGCCTCGGATCCTGCCAACTGCACAGCAGTGTGTCCGAGATGACACCCGCCACGTTGGATAACACTGACCTGGGCCCCCTAGTTTGTGCTTTGGCTTCGACTTGATGGAAAGTAGCTCATACGATGAACTTGGCGAGGATCTCTGAGATTTACCATGAGGCATGGTGATGATCAACAAGCGAACAATCTTGCTACTTGGCCAAGATGGTAATCACATCCTGAGAAGGTCAGCAATGAGTCTGATGGTCAGAGGAATGAAGCACTCACCATTTGTTCATTTCCAGAATTCTCGGCCTTGGGGCTGGTTGAAGCGCCAGAACTCCATGTCAGTCTGGTGAACGATTGAGTCTTCGTACTCCTTAGCCGAGATGAAGATGGCATCCTGAGAAAGTTAGCATCTGAAGTCGGTTTTCTCAGAAGAGAAGACACTTACGCTCTGTGTACTGGCAGCGATGGCCTTCTCGGCAGACTTGACAGAGAAATACTCGCTACGGAAGCGAGGAGCCTCGAAACCGTTGGGCTCGATGGAAGCAAACGAGCGGACGTCACCGAAGTTCTTAGCGAATGTTAGAACTTCGGCGTAGATGGAGTGTATGTTGATCTCAAGCATGTTCTTGGGCATGGCCGTGAACTCGACTTGGCCATCGTAGGCCGAGATGGCCTGAGCACGGGGCTCGTAGAGTAGAAGTAGAAGGTTCTGCGGGAGAGCAGAACGATCTTTTCTTGTCAGTCTGGAAATGTACATCGCTGCAGTAGAGCTCAGTCAGATGACGAGTATCACAAAAGAACAAAAGATCTTACGTTTGCGCGTGTTGTGGTGAGCCGTCATGGAAGGCGCACGGGGGAGGGCAGGAACCGAAAATCTAGAAGGCGCATGATTAGTGACACGTGCTGATCAACTTTGAGAGATGACACGCTTACCTTGTGTCTATCTTACGCATGACGTAGTAGTCTGTGTAGAAGATGGACGGACAGAGAGAGTTGATGAAAGCTGAAGTTGAGGTTGAAGTTGGTGGTTGGGAAGAAAGCTGGAAGAACTGCGCAAATTTGAAGACCCGGGGATGTTTGGCCACACAGGAGTCATCACTACTTACGCGTCACTTTGCTTAGTCATCTTACAAGTGAGGAGATGCTTAGGGTAATAGTCCAATCCAGTGAACCGTGTTGGTCTTTGTAGACGCAGTATCAATCTTTCTTGCTTCTTCATTCTACCTGTATGAGAGATTCCTTCTCGTAGATGCATGATAGTAATGACTCATTCCAGACTGCAGTCTACTCCAAGAAAACACGCTCCGCCGCTGTTCGCACGCAAAGCTTCGCTTCAATCGTGACTTGGGATGAAAGTAGAGAAGGAGCAAGGTATGTGATCGAGAAGACCCGTTCATGTGCTATGCTTGTTATGACCTCATGCGAGGAACACATCCCGCCGTTAGTCGCGCGAAAAGCATTGGGCAAGTTATGATTGAGATCAAAATAGAGAGGGGGAGGGCATCTGAGCGAACCTGTTTATTCTACGCTGTGCCTACCATACTGTTTTCCGAAGAAGCCCACCCTGCCGCCAGTCACGCGAAAACGACGGGTTGGTTTGTGGCTGAGATAGACAGGAAGGGAGACAAGTTGATATTTGAGGAGTTCTACAGACAGGTGGAGAGAGTGTGAGAATCATGAGCAGGCAAAGGGTAAGCACACAAAGCGAGCCCTCCTTCCCATCTCTCACCGAAGTTGAGGTGAGATATACCACTGCCGCGTACATGCGATTGCACCTGAGATATCGTGCTGTTCATGGATTGCTTGACTTGGTGGAAGCACGCGCTAGCCTGATCGACTATGCACGTAGTGTGGACTGTAAGATAATGTGCTTGCGCAAGCTCCAGAAAAATGGTCGAGGTGCTCGCTGCTCAATATCAATCAAGTACGAGTGTCTGTTGTCAGGCAGGACATCCGACTCATGGTGGTACCAGAGCCTGGGGCGGCACGAAGCAGCCTCCTCTGTGTCTGTTGTCAGGCAGGACATCCAACTCATGGTGGTACCAGAGCTTGGGGCGGCATGAAGCAGCCTCCTCCATGATGACGGAGTCGCGGAATTTGGCGAGGAGACAGTCGATTCCCTGGATCGTGGCGTAGGAAACCTCACAGCGCTTGGTGGAGCCGTAAAGACTCCAGGGCTTGCCAACCTTTGCATTAACAAAGTTGGTGATGTGCTCGGGGTGAGTGAAGTTCACGAAGGCATAACCAACGTTCAGCTCTGTGCTAAAGTCAATGCGCAAGTAACTGAAGTCTCAATGGCCGAAGGAGCTCTTGTCGAGCGATGATGATCCATCTCAGAGGTCTGAGGTCGGGGTCATCCATTGCATCCATCATCTGGTCGAGATTGACGAAGGGATCCATGATATGTTGGCAGGGTTGAGGTTTCGAGTAGTGGACCTTGGTGTGCGCACGTCAACGCCTGCTCCTACTGTGACTGGATTAGAATCATTGGTATGCCGGCAGAGGACGAGCAAATTCGACTGACCTTGACAACGTTCGTAATGCTCGTTGTTGGGAGCAGGGAAAGATCCCTCCCCGAGTGGCGGCAGGAAGAGAGCCAGCTATTAATGGTTAGTATGGAGAGAGGTGGTTGTGAGGGAGAACTAGAGACGATGAAACAAGGACAAAGTAGGGAGGATGAAGTAGGGACGATGAAGTAGGGACGATGAAGTAGGGACGATGAAGTAGGGACGATGAAGTAGGGACGTTGGAAGTAGGGACGACAAGGCAAACTTACATCATGGAACGCTTGCGCTTTTGCTCGTTGTTGGGAGCGCGGAGGGGACTCTTTGCGAGTTGTGACGGGAATAAATCCCGATCTATGACTGTTTAGTGTTGCAGAGAGTGGTAGGGACGATCGATGTCACTGACCTGGCCAGAAGATCTTGTCTTCTTTGCGCTTGCGCGCAGTGGCGCTGATGTGTATCTTGATAATAAGGATAACAAAGATAACTTGCTGATGAACCGAAGAGTGTTGAACACTTGGCAGCAGCTGATGATAGATCTTGATGAACGAAGACAACGCTTGCTGAGGTAGCCTTGCCATGATGATTCTGTGAAAATGGAGTTAGATCTTTGAGTGATATGAAGGAGAAGATGACCTCTGCGCACGTTGTTGAGATGAGAAAAGAGAGTTGGTGTTTGATGATTTAAAGATGGTGGAAAAGAATTGGGTGCGTTGTGCTGAAAACGCACCGCAAAGTATTGCACCAGATGCGGTCAAAGCTTGTGGACCATCTTCACTGCCCTTATTGCAACCAGTATGACGTAGTCTACTATTCCGCACTCTTCTTGAATAAACATCATGATTCTCACTTGATTATCTATGTCTTTTTGAGCGACCTAGGCCTTGAGCCGTGTCTCTCATCCTCAGACTACCTTTTCAAGCCCATTGATCAAAATGCAAAATGTCAACGTGCAAGCTATGATTCTCTCTGAATACTCATCGTATCTTCTCATAGTCATAAACAGTTGCATCAAGTTGATGAGATAGGCCGTCGGGTTGAAGAGAGACCGACATGGAGTAGACGATAGAGATGTCGAACTGGGCTGCCAGAAGAGGAAGTTGTCGAGCCGGGCGTCACTTCCTTCAGTTGTGCGAAACGAAAGCCGTCACCACGACCTCAGCGTCGATGAATCTCCGTAGAAGCACAGCACCGGTGTCTTTCTGCAATCTGACCTGCGTCAACTATTTCTTCTCTGCAACTTTTCGAACAATCATTCCCACAACCTCGCACAACACGACTGTAAGTCTATGACCAATATCTTCACACCTGCTGTAACACGCATAACATCGTCTTGTATCGCCTACCAATTACAACAATCTAACACGTGTGAAAGAAGCATGGTGGAAGTTCCTTTCCAGACGAAGACTCGCGCTATGCGCAAGCAGGAGGAGGCGCCTAGACGGTCATCTCGCCTCACCTCTTNGCCTGCCTCTTCTCCCTCGAAGAGTAAGAAAGCTGCCGTCAAGAACGTCGGCAAGCCCGTAGCCATGATCGACAGCCCGGTCAACAACCCATTTGACCTCTCCAAGAAGGCCCAGTCTCTCAGAAAGGCCGAGACTCCCAAGAATGAAAAGACGCCTTCAGTCTTCGAGAGACTCGCTACTCCCTCGAACAAGTCAAAAGGCACGAAGGAGTCTAAGGTGCTCAAACCCTCCAACGAGAGTGTTACTACCAAGCCTGAGCTTCCCCCTCGTAGCGCCAATGGTAAATTCAAGAAGTTCGCTACTTCTCGCACTTCTTCTGCCGGTGGCGGCATCAAGCCATACTCTAAGGTTCCTGGTTCGAAGGGTCACAACAGACCCGATACTCCAGCTCTTCTACTCGACGGGACCATCAAGCCTAAGCCTCCTGTTCCTCTCTTCGACGACACAAAGGAGCGCGATGTCTCTGACACCCCTGCTTCTGTCGGCAGCATCAAGCATGCTCCTCGTGTTCTCGGCAGCAATGTCAACTCCAACCCTCCCGTTCCACTTTTCTACGACAACGACGAGCTGGATATTCATGACGCTCCTGCTTCTGTTCGCAGCATCAAGCATGCTCCTCGTGTTCTCGGCAGCAATGTCACCTCCAAGCCTCCTGTTCCACCTTTCTACGACAGCAAGGAGCTGGTTATGAATGACGCTCCTGCCTCTGTCGGCAGTACCGAGCGTATTCCTCATGTTGCTAGCTTCAGTGGCACTGCCAAACCTCCAGTTCCCCTCTTCAATGACACCGGAAAACTCGACGTCTCTGTCGTGCCTGCCTCTGTCGTTTCTGCCTCTGTCGGCAGTACCTCTGTCGTTCCTACCTCTGTCATTCCAGCCTCTGTCGGCAGAATCAAGCTCATTCCTCGCATTCCTCGCTCCAACGGCACCACCAGACCTTTCGTTCCCCTCTTCAACGAACCCGTCGCTCCCAAGCCTGCCGCTCCCATTATGAACAAGATCACTCCCAAGCCTGCTCCCAAGCCTACTTTCGTACCCATGCCAGTCTTCCCTAAGGTTCCCAATCTAATCAGACCTCTCAACTGGTCTGCCGTCCCCGCCCATCGCATTCCCACCGCCAGCGTTCGCAACACCAAGCCCGGCAACCTCGCCTTCACCTTCACTGTTCCTTCCGAAGAGGAGAAGGCTGAAATGCGCGCCGAGAAGCTTCAACGCGAGAACGAGCGCAAGGCACGCAAGGTCGAGCATGACGAGGACTACGAGAATCTCCTCGAGGCAGCCAAGAACAGCAACATCGGTACCAGATCTTCCAACATGGACATTCGTGGTCAAGACTTGATGTATGGAAGCAACTGCATCTATGGTACTTGCAAGCAGAGCTTTGCCGAATGCAAGTGTGATGATCCCATGTTGGGTTGATCGAGCTTGGATGAAAAAGTCAGCATCGGTGGTCAAGAAGGCTGTCTCACCGCCTGGTCAAAGATATTCACCGCCTGATCAAGCAATCTCAACGGATGGCAAGAGAGTCTTACAACACAGTCGAACAGTCTCAGGGAACGAATTGAAACGAATAAACAGGAAGATACGAATCGAGAAGAAGGAGGAACCAGTCTCATTCGCCTCGTGGATGAGTCAAGACATCGGGATAGGACGGGATTTCCTCGGGATGTCTGAATTTCGCTTTTTTCGCAGCGAAGTAAAAAGGGGTGATCATGGTTCGAGACGAAAAGTACAAAGGTATTGATCTGTACTTTTCAACGAGGCATTTGAAGGATTAGAGAAAAGAAAAGGAAGGAAAGTGGATCAATAGCATCTTAGTCCTCTGGTTCTTTTGATTATTAACTTCTGCAATGCTATTAACGTTGTCATTCTGAATCCGTCTCTGCTGTGTCATTCTGAACCTGTCTCTGTGCTTCTTCGGCCCGTATGATCTTGCCGCTCAGTCGTTCTGTTGTATTGCTGTATGTCCGCCGTCTCATGTCTTGTTCTTCTTGTCGTCTGTGATATCATGCCATCCTCATGCTTGCAGCCGCTCTTCCCATCCATGGCGTTTCCTATTCATATCTCTCTTGCCCAAAGCATCCACTCATCCAGAGCACCCGAGGTCTTCCATCTCGAACGTCCCGTCCCACCCACATCCTCGATGGCGCCCTAGACCAGCTCTAGCAATCTCTTTCTCTTCTTTTGTACCCTTATTCGAGGCGTCTCAGTCCCCCGCATCGTAGATCTGCAACGCCAACTGCAAAGTCAGACTGGCCAGCAATCTCTCGTCATCTTCCTTCTCTGCTTGCACTCTTGCTGCGATCATGTCGTCCAAACCGGCGAGAACGGCAGGTCTGCCGGTGAATTCGTGTTTGCCTGAGATAAGGAGGTTGGCGGCGGGAATCGGGATGTCGTCGTCAGGGTCTTCGGCAATGAAATCTTGGTCGGGAGTATTGGGTGGGGCGATAATGTCTTCTTCATCATCGGCATCGTCATCGGCATCATACTCCATCTCAGGCACAGCAACACTGCACCCGATATCCTCAAGCAGCACCTTCTCGAATGGCAGACATTGCTTCAGAAGCTCGGGGAGCAGTGGCTTTTGCACCACATCGTGGATGATTTCCACATGGCTGATCTCGAGATCGGCGATATTGTTGCCGCGGATTGCCATGAGGGCGTTTAGGTCATCCCAGGTGATGTTGAGGTTGCAGAGGCTGAAACGGTGGACGCCGGGGAGGAAAAGATGACGGATGAGGAAGCCGAGGGTGTAGTTTTCGAACAGCTGTTTTGCGGGGGGGGAGGGAGAAGTGTAGAGGGTGATGCTGTGGGTATTGGTGTTCAGAACCAATTGCTTGCCACCGATGACCAGGGAAAGGCGTAGGCCGCCGTTGATCCTGCCCTGGAGACCAGCGGTTGCGAGTCTTGACACCAGTGCTGCGAAGCGCCAGTTGTCGCCACCGCTGCCCGTGTTCCAATCGTCCAGCTCGATGGCGATGTTGTTGGGCGGGAGGCGGGCGCTCATGGTGGCTCCGAGGAGCATTTGCAGCGTGCTGCCGGGGCGGTAGTACCAAGCCCCCAATTGCAACTGGCCAAAGGCAGCAGCGAACCCATACCCACCAGGGGAACCGTACACCCCAATCTCCACCTCCTGGCCCCTTGCCCGCAAGGTACCGAAAATCTCGCTCAACAGAGCAGCAGCAACACCCGACTGCACAAACCTCAATTGCTCTACCGCAGCCCCATCATACGCCTCAATACACTCCCTCGCCTCCCTTCTATTCAACCCCCTCTCCCTGATCTCCGCCATGAGCAACGTAACCCTCTCTTCCACTCTAGCGGCGGAAAAGACGAGTCTCTGCACAAAGGTGCCGAAGACCTCGTGCGAGAGCAACGAGATCACGCCCTCCAGTGCCTCCCTGGCCATCACGACAGAGACCTGAGCCAAGACTTTGCTGCCGAAGGAGGTGGCGGACAGCGAGGCGAGGGTCTTGCAGGTTTGACGGACTGCAGGGAGGGTGGAGGGGGGCACGTTGTCGAGGATTTGCTCGACGAGCTCGGAGGGTAGGGAGAGGAGGGTGCGGGGTGTGTTGGTGGTGGTGGTGGTAGACATCTAGGGGTGAGATATGTTAGTATGAGTGATTTCTTTGGAGATTCGATGGTGGTGGAAAAGTATGGTGAATTTTTGCAGAAAGATCGGTGTGTATGCTGATGTTGAGGATGATGTCCAGGTTGAGGATAGGAGAACGTAGATGTTGAGTATTCGCTCTCCTCGTCAGTACTCTCAAGCTCCCACATCGTCAACGAAAACAGCAGTCAAAACGCAGCATCTTTTTGAGATATACTCGAATGTTCACAGAGAGCAGGAATAAACCATACTCTCAGTGGACATCCAACCATATCCCAAAACCTTACTGCATTTTCACAAGCATATTGACCCTCAGCACTGCCATTGCGAGCATGGTCCAGGTCCAGTAGTACGTACACCAGGGGTCGAGCAAGACCCCATCAGCATCAGCTCTCCCAGGCCCCCATCACCTTGACGAAACCCGCCCATCAAAATGCAACATACTTTCTAGTATCCAGAGAATGTGCAGAGAGAGCAGGAAGCATCGAGACTCTCACTGGACATCTCAACAGGATGGAAAAGCATGTTGCATTTTGACAGGCAGTAATCATCAGTGTATCGTGTGCTCGGGATGCGAAATCGAAAAGTGCTGAAATCCAGACGTGTTGCGGACTCTCAGTGGACCTTTCGGCAGATCTGAAAAGCGTGTTGCATTTTGACAGGCACGTTCTGTGCTGGTATGCGCGCAGAGGATGGAGAGATAGAAGAGAAGAGAATAGCACTTACTTTGATGATGCACTGTTGTTACGAGAGAAACCAAAAAAAAACGATGCGCCAAAATAAAGCTGGAAGAGAGAAGGGTTTCGGATTTCGAGCGTGGAGAAAAGAAACCGACGACGACAACCAAAAGCCGCTTAAACACCAAGTACCAAAAGGACACAGACCGCTATCGTTTCACTTGTTCTACCATGTAACGACGACATCTTGTCTTCAATCTCATGAACTCCAATTCAAAGCTATAGTCATAAGGAATCTATCGCTCAAACACCGTACTCTTCTGGATATCATCAATCTCCTTCGCCTTTCCCTTGCCCTTGTCCATCTTCGCAGCTTCCACCTCTTGTGCCATTGTCTTCTCGGCGGCAGCATCAATACTCTCAGTACGTGCAGGTGGTGGTGGGGGAGCGGCAGCATCGACTTCGGCGCCCTCCAGTAAATCACGACCACCTTCATCCTCCTCTTCGTCATCTGACTCTGTGCCACGAGTAGAAGCGCCACGGTCAATCTCGCGTTGAGCTTCGTCCATACGGCGGCGGACTTCGGCGGCCACACGCATACCATCCGTAACGATGTTGTCGAGCATACCACGAAGTCCCTTTCCGGGTGCCATGACACCTGCTCCAGGTCCGCCGGGGCTGAGTACGGGCAGATTGACCTTGGCTGGCAGGTTGCTGAAAGTAGTGAGGTTGGCGGTCGACACGGTACCGGCAGGCAGAGGTGCATCGGCGAGATGGAAGGAGTTGGGGAAGCCCGAGTCGAAGAAGGTCTCGAGCGCTTCATCGGCGAGGATGAGCATGCGGAAGGTGGGAAGAGTGATGAACAAAGGGTGGTTGGGGTCGAGAGCCTTGTTGGCGCTCGCGTTCTTGCTCGGTGTTGTCTGACCGAAGCTGAATGGAGCATTGCTGATCGGCGTTACAGGCGTCTTGGTGATGGATGGTACTGAGGTGTTATCATCGTCTTGCGGCTTTGTGCTCTCTGGGTTGGTCTTTTCGTCTTCATCGAACTTGACTAGATCTTCCTCAGCATCCTCATCATCGTCATCGTCACCAATGCTGAAAGAATTGAGATTGTCTGCTGCAGCCGATACTGAGTCTTCAGACTCTTTCTCGGTCTTCGCGGTGGCGTCGGTGGAGGGTTGTTCGGTGCCATCGGGCGATTGATCAGGGTCAGCATACTCGAAACATCTCCTAATGAAAGCCGAAATGCTGCTCAAGAACTGTTCATCCTTGTTGACCTTCATCGGCATACCGTCAGGTCCGAGTTCTGCCTGTGCGGCAAGGTTGGTTGAGGATGCAGAAGGTGTGACTCCAATGACACCTCGCCTCGACAAGAAGAGCAAAGCCTCTGATATGCGTAGGATACCCTCTCTATCCACTTTTCCATCATTGTCGTCATCGTAGAGATCGAAGAAGTAGCTGATGTTGGACATGATGTCGCGAGGGCCCTTGATGCGGGCAAAGCCAGCCACGACCTTCTGCAGGTTGAGAGCTTCGGAATTGTCAGTGTCCCAAGACTTGAACAGACGCTTCATAAACTCGTGATCCGTAGGCTCGGGTCCAGAACCCCAAGGCGACAACGACACAGAGCGAGCGCGGAAAGTATTGCTGAAGTATCCTCCGTTCTTCTCCGAGTCTTGTTTGGCGGGCGAGCTGGGCGAGTCGGTGATCGCCCATCTGGCAAGACCAGCCAGGAACTCTCTGAAGCTGTCGTAATCCATCTCGGTAGGACTGGGACCAAGACCGACTCTGCCCTTCTCAACATTGCTAGGAATACCACTGACAATCTCCGAAGCCTTGGTCTTTGCAGCCTTTGCCTTGCGCTCTTGCTCTTGTTGGATCATTTCCATCCTCTGCTGTCTTTCGTAGAGCACACCATAGAATCTGTCGTACAAGAAACCAAGATCGAGGGTGCTCAACTTCTTGCTCTCAGGTCCAAGATTTCTGATGGATGTGCGCTTTGCGAAGGACTCGATATTGTCGAGTACAGCATCCTTGTGCTTTGCTCTGAGATCGGAGATACTTTGTTGTGTGATGCCAGAGAACTCCTTGAAAGCAACAACCATGAGCGCTTGGAAGTTTGTGACAGCTCTCAGCTTGGGGTTTTCGGATCTGGGGTGGGCCGACTCGCCGAGACGAGCAAAGTATGATTTGAGAACAGAGATGAAAGTACCATCGTCTGTGGCGTCCAGAAGCTCCTCTCCATTGACCCTGAGAATGGCCAGACCAATTTGGAACAAGACCTTGGGGCCCTCAAGGAAGAAAACATCCAAAACACGGAATGCGAACATGAGGGGCATTGAATTGATGTAGAGGGAGAGGAACCAAGGAAGCGAAACGACTGAGAGTTGGACGTCTGATTTGGCTAGATGTTCGGACAAAATGGGCAATGTTCTCTCAACAAGTGATTCGAAGACTCGTTGATCCAAGAGAGTGCCGTACATGGTTTGCGAGTAATAGCCTGGTAGGAGACGATCGCAAAGGATGGCTAGAAGGTAGAAAGCTTGGGTTTCGGAGAGATAGATCAACAGAGCAGCCACAACGATATTCATGGCTTGACAGTAACCAACTTCGAGGTTGGTCCAACTGTACGCAGTGAGAACGCGACGTAGGCGGCCGATACCTTCTTCGCTCTGGAAACCAGGGTACTCGGGCAGACTGCGATTCAGGTCTTTTTCGATCTCGTCGATAGCGAGCGAATGTTGGCCCTCGTATTTTGCTAATGTGTCCTGGTAGAGCTTGGGTTGTTGCATTCGTAGGTAGAAGGAGCCTGATGTGAGCTCCCACACTTCTCCACGAAGTCTGTTCGGTAGACCAATTCTCACGAGTCGAGGGAGATCCGGCTGTCTGACAAGAGTGGCATTGCGGCCATTCTCTACATGCTGTCAGTAGTGCTTCATTCGTCAAGAATAGATGCGCCTTACCTCGTAGATACTCGTACCACAATCTCATCTTGCCCTTGTCTCTGAGTTTCTTTGGGTCACCAGGATAGCGGAACTGCATACCCAAACCAGCATCCGGAGGCTTCAACTGCTCTTCAGGATTCTGATCGTCGATCAACTTTTCAGCAGGGGCGTCTTTCTCATTGCGACGCTTGGCTTCAGCAGCCAGCATGTACTCGGAATAGCACTCTCCCACGACCTTGCGCATACCATCGACTTCACGCATACCCTCACGTAGACCCTTCTTCAGCATGTCACAGAACTTCTCGCACTGCACTCTACTGCCAGCCAGCTGGATAGTGAGCTTCGGTGCTGGAGGAGCAGTCTTGCCCGTGTGTTTTGTGTTCTTCTCATCCGCAGCAGGGTAGCCATTCCATGTAGTGATAGACAGGGCGAACATGTAGCTCTGACTGTGCAGACGCTCGACACGACGCACAGCGCATAGAGGGAGTGTGAAGCCATTGCCAGCAGGGCCAGCTCCATTGGTCTGGCCAGTAAAGACAGTAGACAACGAAGTGCTAGCAGTAGGCGAGAAGCTCGAGTTCTGCGTCGAGAAACACAGGAACTTCTCAGACAGATGCAAGCGACCGACGTAGTGGTTTCCACGTTCGCGATCCCAGTTGTTTCTCTGCTCATGGCTCTTGCGTGGTGTATCGGTCGGTGACTTTGATGACGAGGGCGTCTTAGGCGGCAAGGTCAACTCGGCAGTGATCTCGTACAGGGGGTTTTGCGAATCTGGCAGACGGAACTGGTGACGGAAGAGGGCGGCCTTGGACGAGCGGTTGTCCGAGGGCGCGAGGTTGTTCAAGGCCGGCTGCAGGTTCTGGTCGACAAAGACCTGCGCCTTTTGCGCAAAGTTGGACAAGCTGTTCCACATGATGCTATTGTTGGTCGTTCGTATGCACCTCGAGTGTCGACAGCTTCAAGCGATGGGGAAGGTCAGTAGACCAGTCAGAGCAGACGATTGATGGCCCAGAAGCCGGGTAGTCTATCTTCAAGTCGGCATGCGAGCTGTGACTTTGTGTGCTTTGCACTGCGATATGGATTCTCGATAGCGATAGTTGGATTTGTCCTTCTTCTCTTGACAAGCAGGTCGTCATGTTCTATTCAAGGGTACCTCCAAGGGCAGCTGCTTCCCCCTCCGGCTCATCCCGCTCCCGTTTGAGAAGAGTCCCTGAAACTCTGTCCAAGCCATTTTCGAGCCTCAATCTTCTGCCTATCATCTACATATTGGCTCCTATGAAATCTCGAATCGCCCAGGCTCTCTCCGATCTTTTCATGTCTTTGTATCTGCTTCTTTGTCGCGATAGAAGGATGCAGAACTCAAGGTACGAATGCAGCCTATGACGTATCGGAGGTGGCATGTGGTACGTGCACAGCAGCCAGGGTCATGTCTTTTGCATGTTCTTTACGGACACCAACGACGATAAGCACTCGTGGAGGATCTTGACAAGTATAGTGACTAGACAGAAAGGTAAAGGGAATCTCTATAACAAAACGATCTATTCCATCCCCGCATCTCTATCCACCATCCTCGCAACTCCAAATCATCTATAAAAAGTCTACAAGGGTATATTGTGAAAAAAATGCAAAAAAAGCGAAAACCCCAAAAAAACAAAAAAACAAATCAAGGCCACAGAATTATCAGACTCAAGCACTCTTGGTCTGTCTCCCACGTACGCGAGTGAACCAGGTGATTGCGAATATCAGAGCGACATTAGACACCAAAGCAAACACGAGGAAGATGCCCCAATCTCTCCAGCGTTGACTGTACTTGTAGTCCATGGTCGCCGCATACTCGGAGCCGGTGGAGTAAGGACAGTATCCACAGTCACTTGTGGCATCAGGGTTGACCAAGTAGCCCGTACTGCGAGCCAGATAGTCTGCAGCATATGCAGCGCAGGTCTGACCGGCAGGAGGGTCGAAGCGAGCGAGATCGTTGGCAGAGCAGTTGACTGGAACAGGTTCCAGCAAATTGGCAGCACTACCACCGAAGAACCAGCGGAACGGATCGAGCCAATACAGCCAATTGCGGTAGAAGTCATTCAAAGAGGCATGCGGGATCAAAGTGCCATTGAAAATCATGAGGATATTCCAGAAGAGTGCAGAGGCAAGACCACAGGTTTGCATATTGGAGAACATGGTCGCGAGGAGGAAATTCCACGACATGGCAAACAACCCCAAAGTTACAAATTGGAGGTATTCATATCCCGCAATTGTTGTTTCGTTGGTGTAGCCAACGGTCCAGTACATGCAAAAGTAAATCAGGGTGAAACCGACCAGCATGTATGGCACCTCGACGGTGAGCATGGCAGTAGTCAGAGCTTTCCAGGAGTAGATACCGTTGCGTTCGCGTCCTTCGAATATCTGCCATTTGGAAAACCAGATAGATTGGAGGTCGGGTGCGATGGCCGGGATGATCTGAACGATGATCAAAAGATTGAGAACATTGTTCTGTAATCCCTGGATATCCGTTTTGACCATAAAGTAAGTGAATGATATAAAAAGCTCGCACCACAAGAACTTGAAAAAGCGACTGAAGTTGTAGCTGCCGTCACGCCAGACCGAAATCCAGTGACGCTTGGTAACAGCCTTGACCTGCGGCCACAGCGGCATGGCGAATTGTCCAGTACTAGCAGCAGTCGACTCAGCCCTCACAGCAGTCTTCTCATTGATGACCTGAATCGTCTGTTCGACCTTTGCCTTTTCAGGAGATTGCAGCCAATTGTCATGCCAAACGGCAGAATTATCAGCACCAGAGACAGTAGAAATGATGAACTCGGCAGGATTCTCCGACGCATTCATATGAGCGCCATAACGACCAAAGTACTCGACAACCCTAGCTGAATCTTTGCCAGTTTCGCCAAAGTAGATTGTGCGACCGCCGGGCGCGAGAAGCAGGACATGGTCGAACATTTCGAAGAGCACACCGGAAGGTTGGTGGATAGTGCAGATGATAGGGATGCCTTCACGAGCGATCTTTTGGAGGAAGTAGACGACAGAGTACGCGGCTTGGGAGTCAAGTCCACTGGTAGGTTCGTCCAAGAAAAGAAGATAAGGCGGTTTGGCAGCGAGTTCGACGGCGATGGTGACGCGTTTGCGCTCTTCGACACCGAGACCACCTTCACCAGGAGTTCCAATCAGGGCATCAGCAATGGGACCGAGTTCGAGAAGTGCAATGATATATTCGCAGTATTGCATCTTCTCTTCGTAAGGGACGTTGGCGGGTTGGCGGAGTTCGGCAGAGAATTGGAGGGCTTCTCGGACGGTGGAGAAGGGTTCGTGGACGTCTTGCTGCATGGCAAAGCCGCAAGATCTTCCAAAGGTGGCATCGAGAGGTTGTCCGTTAAGACGCATGGCGCCTTCGACTCTTCCTTCGCTCTTGCGCTGAGAGATTGTGTCCAAGAGAGTGGTCTTACCAGCTCCAGAAGCACCCATCAAGGCAGTGAGTTGACCAGGACGGGCGTAAGCAGTGACATTCTGGAGAAGCTGCTTCTCTGCACCAGCGACATTGACGAAATAGCTGACATCCTCGAAGGTGAAAGAAGATCCGGAGGTATCAGTCTTGACATGCTCGCTGACATTGTCGTCAAAGTTGGTGCTGGAGGAGGAAGAAGAAACGGGATCGGTTCCAAGGTCGTGGGCAGTACGGCTGGGCTGTTTCTCGAGATCCTGCTCACCAAGGGTCATGCCACTAGAGTTGGCAGTCGTAGGCATGGTCTCGGTCTGGGCGCCACGTTTGAAGACGTGACCACTGGCACCGCCTTGCTCGCGAGCAGTGTATGCCAAACCAACAGCAGCAACAACGGTGTAGATAAACCACATAGCAATGATGATGCCGAAGTTTCTCCACAGGTGAGTTCTCGACATGTCGTAAGTCAGAGACAAGTAGGTCGAACCAGGAACGTCTGGGCTACCTTTGACAGAGCCAGGAAGAGTACAGCCTTGATATGCGAGATTGTCGTATCCAGGACCGCTAGGAACCATCTGCGCATCGGTGCAAGAAAGAGTAATGTCGTAGAACTCATTACCCATAAGTGCTTCCAGAGCCCAAGGCGAAGGTGAAATGCGACGAATCCAGCTGCCCCAGGCGTGCAGAGTCGGCCATGGAGGAGCGAAACCAGAGTAAGTCAAGCAAGGAGGAATGGCAGCTCCAGCCATCAACAACGCAAGGTTGAGATTCGGTGCCAAAGCGCCAATCATGCGGAAGAGAGCGCTGGTGGCGCCATAGTGGACCCAGACGATAAGCGAAAAGATGAAGAATTGAGAAGCCGTCTTGCCCAGTCCAAGCATGAAATAGTAGCAGCAAGAGAATACCAGGGCTTGGAAAAGCGAAATAGGAAGGTCGGCAATGGTCTGTGAGAGGACATATGCTGAGGGATGCGAAAGGCCCAGCTTTCTCTGCTTGACTACGATGGAGCGAGAAAGCACTGTAGCGGGAGTCTCGGCAAGTGCGTTCAAGAAGAAGTAGATCAGCGAGAAGAAAATGGCACCACCGCGCTCGTAAGAGCCAGTGGCAGTCTTGGGAGCCATGTAGAAAGCAGAGCCGGTGATGACAGCGTTGACAGCGTTGAGCAAGAGAAGGGTGTAGAGAGTCTTGCGGTCACCCCAGGTGAGTTGATAATGGCGCTTGATGCCAGTCACAATCTGCTGAGGCAGAGAGTGTGGCTCGGCAGCCGACTTCGAGACACCGGATGCGCGTACACGTTGAACCTCGGCCTTGAAGTCGTTGACATAAGCTGGAGTCGAAGCATGTTCGGAGCGGTATGCGGCAATGTCTCCCTGCAGCTCGTAGTAGAATCTGCTGTTCCTGAACGCTTCCGCGAATTCGTCAGGTGTCGAAGGTACCGGACCAACGTGGTCACTGCGAACGGTTCTCTCGGTCACAGAGGTGACGGCAGTCAAAAAATCCGGAGTAGTCTGTCTAGCCTCACAGTGGTAACCAATATCAATAAAGTATTGACGTGCATCTCCAGTCTTTCCAGAAAAGATCATTCTACCCTTGTATAGAACAAGTACGCGATCGAAGCATTCTTGATAGATGGACTCGGCGGTCTGGTACATAGTGACAATGTTCGCCATGCCAGTCTGTCTCGACATATCCTTGAGTAAACGGCAGAAAGCCAAAGCTGATGAAGAATCCAGACCACGAGATGGGTTGTCGAAACAAGCGACTGCTGGATTTGTTGTCAAGACCTCAGCCAAAGAAACACGCTTGCGCTCGCCACCAGAAACACCTCTGACGAAAGAGTTTCCGACAATTGTCTTGATGGTGTGAGAGATGCCAAATTTCTCGAGAAGCTTCGTTCGCATGTTATCCTTGAAGTCTGCTTTGGATGTTTCATCCTTCGCCGGCTTCCTCAACTCCAGGGCATAGTCTATTGTGTTTCCGACAGATAGCTTGGGGAAGTGGTTGTCTTCCTCGTTGTTGTAAACGATCTCCGATTTGTACAGCTTCCTCGCCTCAGCAGAGGAGATGGTCGAATATTGGACCTCTCCTTCAACGCCGACAAAGGCTTCGATATCGCTAGCAATAGCTCGTAATGTAGTCGAACATCCAGCTCCAGGTGTTCCGAGTACTAGCAGAGTCTCTCCAGGATTGACGACACCAGAAACATCCTGGATGAGATTGCGGACGTTCTTCCTTCGGTTGCCAGCGAATAATTTGACAGCTTGGTAGGGTAATGTGATAATGTTCTCCAGTACTTGAGCGAAATCTGTGACTGTGTTTTCCTCCGCTGCTACACCAGTGACTGTGATGTTTTCGAATACGACACCGAGGCGACGGCCATCAGGTCGGTAGACTGGAAGACCGTTGATCTGTGCAACAAGATATTAGTTCATCATCTAGAAAGTTCAATTCTTTCCACACACCTCTTTCTCAGCCATGATTGGAAGCCTGAGCGTAATACACTCCTAGGAATGGCTCTAGAGATGGCGAAAACGTGGAAGAACAGTTTGGTGCTCCATCCGACAGGGGGACATCCATCCTATATATCCCAAACCCAACACAACCGATTACTAGATGTTTCCGCATCATTATCAAGCACAGGTCCACCCCCCGTTGCAAGCGTACGACGTGCTGAGTTGAAAGCCGAGTCGATATCGAGACTTCGAAGCCTATGATTGGCCACACCACCGAGCGGTCTCGGAACGTCCAAGCTTTTCTTGACAGCTCGGATGTGACAACCAATCAGAAGAGCAAGGCCGACCTTTTTCATTCCCGAAGGCAATTCCGCGATGATTCTGCCCACGATCTCGCCGAGAGTGATGTTGACATCTTTGTGACAGATTTGCCATGTGCCGTAGGGGTCCGTGTCAGGGACGGCAATCGTTCTTCGATGCTTCGGGAAGAAATGTGTCAAGAGAAGATGATGCAGAAGACGAGAGACGTCACACAAAGGACGGATAGTCGAAACATCAACAAAGAGGCAGGCCGTGGTAAAGAATGAGTATTGGGATCAAGAGAAAGAGAGAATCGACAAGAAACGATGGTAAAAACAGAAAAACATTTGGTATCATTCTTTCCCAAACAAACGAACAGCGCATCATATCCTGAGTCCATCTTTTTGGTGATGGACGACAAAATAAGAAAAAAGAAAAATTGACCAGGATTATACATTAATGAGACCACGATCCATCCATCCATCTTTCTTTCCTTTCCTCTACACCCACATCTGATTGTATCCCGGTCCCTCTGTTCTGTTGGTGTCCTATCTTCATTATATCCCTCAGTCGTTCAATCCAAACAACTTCCTCAAGCCTGAGAACTTCTTCTTCTTGGTCGCAGTGCTGGCCACGGTTCCCCCGTTGGCCATGCGGTTCAGATCGTTGCCGCTCATGCTGCGTCTGTTCATGTCCGGGCGCATAGTCTTCTTCATCGCAGGCACGCCATCGCTAGTAGTGGGCCTGGTTTCTGCAGCGGCATCATCATTAGGCGTGGCAGGCAAAGGCCAGTTCTGCGGTGTAGTGCGGCGCTGGAGTTTGGGTTGTTTGGCCGGACTGCGGAGAGTTGGCGTAAGGGGGTGTTGAGAGTCGACTGGTGAGGTCGGTACCACGGAGGAGCTGTTTCGGCGGAGGACGCTGCCGAGGAAGCCTTTTCGGCGAGTGGGGGTGAGAGGCACTTCTTGTCTAGGTGCACTGGGGCTTGCTGGGACTGGTGGTGGTTGAGGTACCCCTGGTTCACGACCACCGTTCATGGCTGCAACGTTGCGTTTGGCAATCTCCATGGCTGCGTCGATGTCAGATTGACTAGGGACAGCAGGCTTAGTGCTGGCTCTCCCAGCAACAGCCTTCTTCGTACCAGTGCGAGCTTCGTCTTCAGAGTCGGACAGATCGGTGGAATCTGAATCTTGGCCTCTACGCTTGGGGATGCCGCGGACTGGCGCGAGGTTGGACGGCATCTGCTTGGGAGGACCGACAGGAGAGTCTTCCTCATCAGAGTCGGCAAAGCGACTGCGGAAGCCGCCTCGAGGAGCATCGTCTTCGTCGTCACTGTCCGCAAATCGAGATCTGAAACCGCCCGAGCTTTTCTTTGGTGCTGGCGCAGGTGCAGGCTTCGATTTGCCAAAGCCGGACATGCCGAACCCTGACGAGGCTTTGGCATCACGCGAGGCTCGGTTGTTCTTTCCACGCATGGTGGGTGTGTTATCGACAGGTGCTCCTCGTAAGGACTGTCTGATCTGTTCACCATTGTTGCGACCCATGAACGAACCGGTGGGAGAAAGCGAGCGCAGACTGAATCTGCCACTTCCAGCTTTGGCGGGCGAGGCCACTTGTCTGCCACGTTCAGCAGGCGGCGGCGGCGGCCCCGCATCTACAGAACCAGAGCGCATTGAGCGCTTCATCGTGTACTTGCCAACTGAGTCAACAGTCGAGACGGAACCACGACGCTTGTTCTTCTTGAAGCTGGACTCGGAGTCCGAATCGTAGGCAGGAAGGGGAGCAACAACTGGCTTAGTAGGTTTCTGTGCGGGCTGCAATTTGGCTGCGGCTGCGGCTGCGGAACCGGCTCCAGGTATGTTAGCTGGAGCAGGAGGGCCTGAAACTCTCTTAGAGGCAGGCTTCGAGCCTGCGTCACCACGCATAGAAGTTCTCATAGAACCACCGTCGGAGCGGGCAGATCCTCCAGCACGCATGGAAGTGCGCATGTGCGTTTCGTTGGAGGAGGAAGAAGAAGGTGCTGCCTGCGGAGGAGGACCACGCATTGATTTGCGCATATGAGTCTCACCAGATGTGCGCTCAGACTCTCCGGAGTCGCGCATTGACTTACGTAATGCAGGCGCACGCGGTTGCTCTTCTTCCTCAGGCTCGAAGGGATCGTCGCGAGGGGAGACGGGTGCAGGTGCGAATGTCGTGGGATTTGTTATATCCAGTTGATCAACCGACTGCTTCTTCTTCTTAGGCTTGGGCGCAGACTCAACAACAGGGACGGTAATCGCAGCCTCCGCTTCGGCTTCGAGCTCCAGCTTCTTCTTCCTGCTCAGACTGCTCCAGTATGCGGTCGCCGAGTTCCAGTCAGTATTGTCATTCATGAGCTGCTCCTCTGTAAGTGTAGATGCTTCAGGCATGGCTCTCGAAGGTGGAAGCGCGACAGCCGGACTGACCGGAGGGCTGGGGATTACAGCTGCAGGCTTAGTGACAGGGCTCTCGACGATCGCGTCCAGAGAAGCGAAACCACCATGACCGAGTTCAGAGAGATCCTCTTCAGCATCTGCAAAGTCCTCACTCACATCAGAGTCTGATTCGTAAATAGGTTGCAGTATCGGCGAATGGCCGTCAACTGAAGTCTGTGCTGGCTGCAAAGTTACATCTTCATCTTCATCGCTAGAGTCGTTTTCAGACATCAGAGCTTCGTCGCGGATGGCTTGTCTGGAAGGTCCTGCAGTCTTCGACTCTTCCCACTCGTCCCAAGCTCCAGGCATGCTGTTGCGCTGCTTAAGTACAGGTCTTTGCACAGTGACTGCTTCCAGGGAAGGTTCTGGCTCCTCTTCGACTCCTGGCGTGGGAGGTTGAATGGCGAGATCAGGTACAGCGAGTTCAATGGGATTTGCCTCAGGAGCCTCTACACGATGATTCGAGGGTTCTGCTGCCAGACTGGAAGATGACTTCTCGTCGTTGGCGAGTGCTTTTTCGGCTTGGAACGGCTGTGCTTGCAATTCACCTTCGTCTTCTGAGTAGGCCGAGTCAGACATGTCGGCCGATGTTTCTTTGCTTGTGACTTGTGGAGGCAGTGGTTCGCTTGAAACAGGTGCCTGAGTTTCGGCCTGCTTGCCCTTTTGAGCGTAGTGTTGAGCGAGCACGGCGCCCACAAGTTCATCGTTGGAAGCTTCGCGATGGTCTGGCAAGGTGCTTGCACTGTTGGTCATACTAGAGGACACAGTCTCGGTAACCTTTTCGGGCACTTCTGCTTGCTGTTGCTTGCGACCTCTGACACTGCTGAAGGATGGAAGCGCCGATCGAGGCTTCATGATCTCATTAATGTCGTCGTTTGCCCACGATCCTGAGAGCTCCCTTCTTCCATTTGGGTCGGCAGCCGGTGGGACTGGAACACTACCATCTTCGCTGATGCGAACACTCTTCTTCCTCTTTGTTTGTTTGATGCCATCTTGTGAAGTCATGGACATGGTGTCAGATGTATCGCTAGGGGGAGCTCTAGGGCCACCATTGATGCCGACGTTGGGCGAAATGTTTCTAACAGATGAAGCCGGAGACTGTCTAAGGGCCGATTTCATGGGCGAGATGGACCGAGGAGGGGGCTGATGTCTGACACTTAGAGGTGTCGCAAGTGACGAGCCTTCAACGAAATGGGCATGGACATTGCGCGAAGGGCTTGAGGAACTTGCACGCTGGCCATTGCCTCTCGGAACGTCTAGACTGACGGCCCTCGGGCGGGTGCCTCCAGGAGCGACATATGCCTGTACTGCACCTTCAGATGTTGTGATAGTAGCTGGAGTGTCACGAAGCGACTTCATGAAGTTGTGCTTCTTCGGAGCCGCCTTGGGAGTGGTTTGAGGCGTGGACTGAACTTCGGCAGTGGCTTCAGCTTCAGGGTCCTCGCGAACAACAGATGGTTGTTTGTGCAAGAGACCACCAGCAGCGCGAGGAGAACTTGGACTAGCGGAAGAAACAGTGCTTGGAGAAGGATTTACAGGAGTTAGAGAAGCACCATCAGAAGCCTGAGTGTCCACAGGAGGCACGACGGTCGTTCTCTTCTTCTTTTTCGGAGTCGTATCTGCCTGCGAAAGTTGCGATTGGGCCTCGACGGGCTCAGGTGGTGCAGTGCGCATAGCGGAACCTGTTGGAGCCGTGTTCATGGTGCCATTTGCCAGACGAGCGCCCTCGGTAACGGGTTTCTTGTTCTTTTTGACGGGCGCATTTGCGGCATTCTGCACGTCCTGTTGTATTTTCTTGGCTGCCGGGGACGAAAAGTCCAAGGCTGATTGAGGCCTTGCTGGGACGGGGTTTCCGCGAGGAGTTCCATTGCTGCCCTTGGGCGAGGTGAACCATCCTACACTCGAATTTGGGCGGGGTGGAGGAGAAATGGCACGAGCAGGACTCATTGGGCGTGAGTAGTTGACGCCGTTGCTGTCCTCTCTTTTCAGCTCAGGCATTCTGGGCAAGTTCAGTTGCCTTCCGCTTCTGTCAACACTAGTATTGCGCTGAGCGCTTCTTGGGGTACTCGGACTCGGTAAGCTGATGCGGTTTGGGACGTCGAGACTAGCAGCTCTTCGCTGTGTCTTGACCAGATTCTTTGGGATAGCGGGTACGGGAGGAGCGTCGGGCGCAGGCGATACGGCGTCTTGTCGCCTGCCGCCAGGAGAAGGGGATCGGAAGGTTCGATCCGACATGGACGAATTACTAGTCTGTCTGACCATGCTGTTTCTAGGGTTGCCGCCCATGATAGCACCACTTCCTGTCGAGGACTGGGAACCTCTCCTGACCATGCGCTTGGTCTGGATGGATCCGATAGGTTCTGGTGAGGAAGTCTGGGAACGAAGGGCCGCTGCTGCGGCGGCGGATGATAGGGAAGCGGTCGACGGAGACTTGTTAAGAAAAGCGGCGCTCGCTGCTATCGCGGCCGAAGAACTGGGGGGAGGGCCTCGCGGTTGCGGCTGCATTTGTTGTGAGTACTTGTCACGACGGTGCATGTTGCATGTCGACGGAACTGACCGGCTGCGAGCTCGCGCGCTTGCGATTAAACAAAGGCATCTTGACGGCGGAGCGTCTATCGCTCAATTGATGTCTCTAGGAATGGCTTGGTCGTAATTGTGCGTCTTGAGACGGAGTTGCGACTTTGTTCCAATGGCCACAGATTCCAGCGCGTCACAAACCAAACATGACGTGGGGAAGCCTTTTGATTGGAAGTCAGGTAAAAACTTGGACAAGGCTGCAAGCGCTGTGCAAGTCGTGATACTGGCTGTCCTGGCGCACAAGAATACTCGTAATGGATAGCGACTCGAAGATGCTAAGGAGCGAGGAGGAAAAGCGAAGACTCAACTCGACCGTTCCAACATGCCTCCTCGACATCTCCCACAAGCTTTCGCAACTTCCAGCCCATGACGATCCCGCCCGAGTGTGGATCTGACGACGGTCCGTGCGCTGTGTACCGCGAATGGGATTGAGATGCGACAACGACCTTTTGTTACCGTCCACTCGACTCCCCGTTTAGCTGATGGAAGTGGCGCTTGGAGGAATGTTGTGTCTTCCAATTCCTTGATTGCTGTCACAGCTCTTCCACAAAGTTCAATCTTGTTCGCCATACCGCGACTGCGCATCGCAGTCTTATTGTTCTGCTCGGTCCAATGGTTTGTTCAAGCATTCGTCATGCAGATCTGTCTGTTCTTGGCCGACTTTCGAAGCCTCCGCGCATGGATTTGTCAAGGCCGAAATTTGATCTGAAAACATACAAAGAAACAGCACGAGACATCAGAAGTTATCCTTGAGCGAGAGTTCTTCGTAGAGACAACATCCGATATGGAAGCAACCTTCAACATTGTTGCATTCCAAAACCGCTGGATTGGAACTTGGTTGCTGATCAGTCCCTTGATCCGTCTCCATACGCCGCTCCTACCAGGATGATCTCCATGAGTCCCTCCGAGGAAGTCCTGATACGCTGGTGAAGAGTAATCAAGGTACCATACATAGATCAGTGGGGTTCCTGGGACAACGACGCGACTCAAGATCTGATTCCCTGTGTTTCGCCCGGATGTGGTCGCTCAATCCAACTACTGTATATGAAGGCCTCCCAAGATGAACAATAACTCGGGTAGGGACCAGACCCTCAAACCATCTTTCGGGTAGCAACAGACATACGCCAAATCTGCAACTCCATATCCTTGGTAAACACCTACGCTCACATGTTGGCTCGGATCCGCAACCTCGGCAAAGCTGCGGACCCTGTTGACTCCTCTCTGACGTGACATGCATCTCCATATTCTATCAAATACTCATCTGCAACCTTCAGCCATTCATACAACCTGCATTTAAGCACAGGTGCTGCTATTATGTCATCACTTGAGCCTCTTCCTTTGCCCGAAGGCATCGAAGAATCATACATTGATTGCAACGACTCCTGTGGCCTGGTATTCCACGTCATTTCTGCTGGCCAAAAGGACAAGCCCTTGATTCTCTTGACGCATGGTTTTCCAGAGCTCGCCTACTCATGGCGAAAAATCATGCCGGCACTGGCAGCCAAGGGCTACTATGTCGTTGCACCAGACCAGCGCGGATATGGCAGGACCACAGGTTGGGATACACGACCATTTGATGAGGTCGACTTGAACCAATTCACCATGACAAACCTTGTGAGAGATCTCGTATGCTTGGTCTACGCATTGGGCCACAAGGAAGTGTATTGTCATATCGGACACGATTTCGGTGCAGTTTCCAGTGCCATGGCGCCTCTGATGCGACCTGATATGTTCAAGAGCTGTGTCCAGCTGTCACATCCCCATCATGCGCCTCCAACCCCGTTATTCGATGTAAAGGTTTCAAGAAAACCCATCACGAATCCAGGATCCACTTCGGAAGCTAAGCCAGATACACAAGCCGAACTTGCGAAACTTGATCCTCCTAGGAAGCACTACAAATGGTACAATTCGACCTCGGGTGCTGCAAATGACTGGGAAACGCCATCGCAAGGACTACACAAATTCCTGCGAGGATACTGGCACCTCAAATCTGCCGACTGGCCAGGCAATGACCCGACACCTCTAAAGTCATGGTCAGCTGCAGAACTGGGAAAGATGCCAAACTATTATATCATGCCAAAAGACACCAGTATGCCAGAAACAGTGGCCAGCATGATGAAGGGCGAAGATGACACAGCAACGACGAGATGGCTATCCGACTCGGACCTCGACGTCTACGTCAAGGAATGGCAGCGTATTGGCTTTCAGGGCGGATTGAATTGGTACAGAGCGCAGACAAGCTCATCAAAAGCACAAAAAGCGGACATGCTGTTGTTTGCAGGCAGAAAGATTGAGGTTCCTTGTGCTTTCATCAGCGGCGAACAGGATTGGGGCAATTATCAGCAGCCTGGTGCTCTAGACGGCTACAAGGAGAGTTGTGCGGACTTCCGAGGTAGCACGTTCATTCCATATGCGGGACACTGGGTACAGCAAGAGCAGCCTGAGAAGGTTATCGAGGCGGTGTGCAAGTTTCTTGATGGACTGTAGGATTGTAGATTAATAGAGGTCATCGGGTCTTGATGTGCATAAATATGCATGAGCGTTTTGGCACATGCTATTGTACATATGCGACTCGGGATAAATGACAATGATGGGTGCACGTGCCAAACGTCGACTTCGCTGCCTTTCCATGAACGAACAAAGAAAGATGGATAAACCGTCGTCTTTGGTCAGCTTCTCACCAACGACAAGAATCTCTTTGCAACACAAGCTCTCGACTCTCCCGACAGCTTCCACAGCTTCGTCTTCTCTTTCTTGTCGAGAGAATCGAGAATCGAAGAACAGGGCGACTTTCGCAAGACGACGTCAGGGTCTTCTTTCCCCTCCAAGGCGGATACGCAGTAGCGAAAGTTCGGCCAGACCCCGCCTAAATCCTTCCTCTTTCTTCAGTCATCGACCACATCACCGTCCTCCATCTTGGCTGTGCAACCACGACGCTTTCACCTCTCGCAGTCTTCTACCCTCTCGATATTGATAAACCTCTCATTCGGCGACGATGGATTCGATGCGCAGTCTCAACACATCGCTGCCGCGCACCTCGCCTCGTCGCACCCAACAGCCCCCCGAAGAACTCCTGTCTGCCTTCAAAGCCGCCGCTCTCTCCGTCACAAATCTATACAAGAATGCTGCGTCTGAGCAGGCAAGATCAAGAGCTGCTGGTTACCAAGATGCACTGGACGATCTGCTGTCCTTCCTCGACAAGGAAAATCTTGGCCTCGGTGACGGTGAAGGTTGGAGAGTGAGGCAATGGGCAACCGAACGCTTCGACGGAGGCATTTCTGGAGGTCGCGAAAGCGAAGACGAGGAAGAGGAACAAGAAGAGCCCGTCCGCAGTTCTAGCCCAGAGGTTGCGAGGAAACCGACCGCTCCACAAGAACAACTACAACCACAACCACAACCACAACCTCAACCAGAGCCCGTCATCATCAACTCTGAGCCTATTCAGCAACAACAGCAGCCACAAATTCTGCGCTCAGACATCACAGTCCCTCAATCCGACACTTTCTCATTTCGCTCCTCAATGGCATACCCCCCTCCACACCACGACCGAGAAGTCGACATGGATGGCACAAACAGCATACCCTCCGACTCTCCCAACTCAACAACATCCAACACAAACAATCCAGTCCGACTCGAAGTACACCCCAGACGACGAAACAATCACATTCACAACCGCTCCAACAATTCAAACTCCAACAGAATAGCCCCTGTGAACCTAGGTTCCCTTGGCTCAGGCGCCGGCTCCAAGCGCAAAAACTTGGGCGACTTTTTCGACATCTCCGGCCTATCATTTGGCAATAACGGAAGAGATGGTTCTGATCGTGGAGGGAAGAGGGGAAGACATGTCTAAGAGCTTTCCTTCCCTGAATTGATTCTGCGATTTTCCTCTTTCTGCCACTGCACTGCGTCGCATCATACAACATACCCCCAAATACCCATTAGTTCTTGTTAGATCATTATTCTTTTCCTTTGTCTGCGATCTTCGGGGAGATCAAGGAAGTAATGAATTACGAGATGTCCCTTTTGTCCTTTTTTGTTTCTTGTCATGCTGGTTCAGGCTTCACATTCCGCCTTGTTCTGAATCTCATGTTTCTGGTCTTTTGCATAACAGCGTGCGGCATATGAGATGGCTGGCTGTTTTTTCCCTAATAAATACCAGATGCGGTACTTTTCTTATCGGCCTGGAGGAATGACCCTGCTGCATGGTTGATGTCTCGATCTTTTCATATATACAATGTTCAGTTTTGTGATCTATACCCTACTTGAAATGAATCAACGCGAGAAGTTTTTCTTCGTTATCTTCATCTTTCTTGCCGTGTCTTCCCGTGTTGAGCTGCAGTGGTGCCTGAATGACATGTTTCATTGCATGTGCATATGAGGCTGCTGACAGTTTTGTCTTCAACCCGAGTTCTTGAAGCTCTTCATATGCAGGTCCCCATGAGGACATTGCAAGTAGCCGTGATCTTACATGTCCACCTTCCACTATCGTATACCACCTGGTCTCACTCGAAATTCTGCTAGTATACACTCTTTCTCGAACCTCTGATCCTAACTTCTCCCATCTGCTTTCTCACGTGAGGACCAAAGAGTCGAAAGAGGCAATTTTACATAAACGCCCTCCACAATCCCAAACCAACCAACATACCACTTAACCCAGTGATACCCAGTCGTCGTGCAGCCATGGTAAGTCTAGATCCAGATTTCATAATTTCCGCTTCTCTGGTGCGCAATTCTCTGTGACCGGACCAATATGTATATGCTCCTAATGTGCCGAATGCCGTGGCTCCTAGACCATCAAGAAAGATCAGTAAAGATAGCTCTTTGGAAGTACAGAGAAGGAAGATCTTACCCATCACCCTACAGCTCAAACAATCAAAATCCGCTTGTTCTTTGGCGAGGACTTTTTTCAGAGGCAAGGGTGCGGCGTCTTGGGATGCTAGTTTGTTGTAGATTTCTTGGTGTTTGGGGTCGTTGGGGGATGATGACATTGTTGTTTGTATGAGATGTGAGAGTGGGCGTTTGGAATCGACGTCGATGGTGGATGATCAGATGTCATATGGCTGACTTGATTGATAATGTGGTATGGATGGCTTTGATGGATTGCATGGCTCGGCTTGTGAGAGATTGAAGACGCCGGATCAGGGACCGAGAGATGCTAGACTCGATAGGGAAAGGTCGGAAACAGAATAGACAGGACGAGACACGAGGCCTTGTGGGTCTTCTTGGCTGCATCCTCCACTCTCGGTCGACAAACTCCCCTGGGCCCTGTCTGCTCCGTCCTTTGCGCAACACATCGGATCTACCACGACAAGGGCCAGCACTAATAACAACCTTGTATTAACCTCGACAGCAGTCACTCGTTTTTTGCTGTTTCTTCTCACTCTCGCTTTCTCTTTCTTCTTTGCAGCTACGCAGGTCGTGTGTGTTTTATACTTCGTTCATAGTCTCTTACGACTTCGCTCACCCTTCCCCTCTCTCTCGCGCCGGCCGTTGAAAAGTGGTCCATTTCGCGATAACAAAGGCTATCCACCCCTCGCCATCTGTGTGAACCCGGCGCGTTGTTACACGACCAGCCTCCTTGATTAATTACTCCGTCTGCTACAAGGCACAAAGGGAACAAAGCAACTCTTCCTTGTTCAGCGCCTTGTCGTTCTTGTTGCCCCGAGATTGCGACGACGCCGCCGCCGCCTCCTTCACTCTTCCGAATCTCCCACACAACAAAGAGCTTTGAGCTCGACCACCCTCGTGGCTATGGATTCTTCTTCTTTCTCGAATGGTGCGAATTTTATGTTTCCCTGCTGGACCTGTTGGTCAACAACATGATGCATCATACTGACATTCTATTATCAGTGCACCCTCATGTGGAAAAGGCATTGCACAACCTGTTCAAACGTAACTGCGTCGACTGTCCTGGAACAACACCTTCTTGCCCGTCATGTTCGGGAGGCAAAGTCTGCTCACTAGTACCTCAATCTTGCGACACCTGCGCATATACAACTTGCGTCACATCAAATGATGGCAGCTCTCACCACTCCGGCCCCAACGTCGGCGCCATCGCTGGAGGAGTTATCGGTGGTATCATCGTCGTTGGCGTATTGGTCTTCTTCTTCTACTGGAAAGTAATCCGACCGCGCCGTATCAAGTTGGAGGATCAATGGGAAGAGGAGGATCAGGCCGAAGACCGCAAATCCGCTTTCAACATGCAACGCTCCGAACGCGCCTCCGTACACACTGTGCACTCTGTCGCCAACAGCATTCTCAGCCGTGCTTCCAACTTCATCCCCATCGCCTACATCCCGGGCGTTATGAACAGAGATGGCAGAGAAGAACACGTTCCCCCGGTCCCTCCAATCCCTGCCGCTCATGGCCCTCCTGTGAGCGGTGGCTCTTCAAACGGAGAAGCCCTCTTCTTCCGCCCTCAAGACCTCCGCGATTCCACATACTCGGATACTTCCTCCCTCGACAACCGCAGCACCTTCTTCGGCCGCCCCAGCATCACTCCCTCGCTCGCCCGCAGCAGTATTGCAACCTACCGCGACGATGCAGTCATCAACCCCATGCCCGCTCAAACCGTCCTTCGCGGAAAAGCAAACGTCGTCAGCGTGAAGAGTGGAAACAGCGGAACACCCACCTCCACACCTCCCAACAGCACCCCAGCCGAAGAAATTGCGAACCCGCTCAACCGCAGTGCAAGTGGCAGGAAATTGAACATCGTCATGCCTGCCTCCAGCGATTCCGTCAGACTGGGCTCTTCTGGCTCTGACTCCTCACAACAAACACTTAGCAGTGCAAGTTATGGTAAACCCACTCTTCTCACTGTGGGCGGGAAACCAAAACCCAAGGGCCGCTTTCCCGTCTCTCCCGACTCCTCCGCCACAGCAAGCCCAGCACAAACGAAACCAAACGTATCATCACCGCTTGCGTCTTCGGAAACAACGACACCGGACGCAGAATATGACGCTTCTCCCTTCGCCGATTCTGCTTCCATCTCACCACCACAAAACCCTAAACGCACACCTGGTGGTCTTTCAGCTGTGATTGAGGAAACAGCGTCGAGTAGGGGCAGCTTGCCGAAAGGAAAATTCAGACAGAGTCAGCATATGCAGCCTAGAGGGCAGAGTCCTTTTGGTGATGAGCATGAAGCTTGATGATTGAGCCTCTTCACGACCCACCGCTTTTTGGCATTCTTCCGACTTTTCCGACTTGTTCATGTCCTCTTCTACTCCACACCTCTCACCAACGTCACCTCGACGACACTTCTACTCTTCCTCACGTCACACTCTACCACGACCATCGAAACCTCTTTGCTACCTTTCTTTTTCTTTTTCTTTTTCTTTTTCCCTCGATTCATGGTTCCGGCGCACGCGAACTTGCAATCATCATCTTTACTCTTGCGCTGGACGTTCTTGTAGATGGACTTTTTTTCTTTTCTCTTCTCTTTTCCAAAAACTTGGGTGGTGGTGGCTTTTGCACTTTTGCACTATTTGTTGCTTCTGCTCCTATGCTTTCCTTCTAGCGTTAGTGTTTTTCTTCTTGGTTTTTTTTTTTCGATATGCAGATATGCAGATTCTTTTTTGATATGCAGATGATAATCCACACTTTCGAAAACTTTTCACTATTTGCAATTCTTTTCGTTGTTTGGGGCTTCCCTGCGTGATCATGGGTTCCTTCTATGCTTCTTTGTGAGATGCCTCCTTTTTTTTGTGTGTGTGTGTGTGTGTGTGTGTGTGTGTGTGAAAAAGACTTGGTATATATCTATCTACTTGTAGCGAATCTCTTTTACTTTGGTCCTATCCTCTTTCTCACCTTCTTGTGCTGCTCCGCTTTTCAACCAATCTCGACGCCGTGGTTTGTGATGTTGAGGGTGAAAGATTGGCATGGGTGAGAGGTGGACATGCAACCTTCATTCCCGTATTGGTTCACGGAAACTTTGAAGCCAACTTCCCCGATCCTCCCCTGCATATTTTTGTCTTCTCTTTCGGTCTCTCTTATCGCTGTTTGTGCATCTGTGTCTTTGTTGAAACCGGGTATCGAAGGACGGGAAATTACGAGCCGGAGAGTAGGTAGCGTTGACCATGGAGGCGGTAGAGATGGTCGTAATGCCATTGTCTCCGCTGTACCAGAGTTGGATGCGATGCTAGTGACAGGAGAGATATTCTCAGTGCTGAAGAAAATAGGCGCTTGTAAGGTACCGGAAACTCTCTTCGACACTGCGGCTAGAGCTGGATATTTCCCTACGTTTCCCTGCCCTTGCCTCTCTCCCGTGGAATGTTTGTCTTGCCAGAAGTATGCGCTGGCGGAATCGAGTACGATTGCCAATTTTCTGTCGAAGCTTTTGTTGCTTGGGTTGAGGAAGTAGGAAGGTAAGGTGGAGATTGTGGAGATCAGAGATTGAAGAGATTGGGGTTGGAAGATGTGGATGTGGGAGAGAGCGGTATGGGTGAGTTCTTGGGCTTTTGTGAGGGTCATGGATGGATGTAGTTGTTGGATCTGATGGAGGGTTATTTGGCCGAGGTGGGAGATTGAGATTGGGGAGGTTGCTAGGAGAGCTATTGCTGTTGATTGGGTGGATTGTTGCGGATGTGGTCCTGGGTTTGGTTGTGGGTCTTTCAGAGGTTCGGGTTGTTCGTCTTGAAGTACTGTTGCCTCTGGATCTGTTTCATCGTTTGAGGTTTGGTTCTCCCGTGTCTCCATTTGCTCGATCCTCTCTTGGCTCCCTGCTTCTCTTGTGTCGTCTTTCGTGGAAACTTCCGCTGAAGCATGATACTGCTCATCATGATCCGTCAAGTCTCCGAGGACTAACTGAGCGATGATCCAGTACAACAGCTCCGTCTTCCCAGATTTTGGTACCGGACTGGTGATTTCGATGATGGGAGGTGCGGGTACAGAAGATAAATTCGTAGGGTCGAATCGTGGTGTGTTGGTTGCAAGAAGCCTGTCTAGAGCAGAGATACCGAGTTTGAATTTTGCAGATGGGTCTTGCAAGAGTCGAAGAGTCGTTAGGAGCTTTTTGAGGACACGAGGTTAGTATGTATAAATCATGGAGGATGAAGTGAGGGAGTATTGTCGTAAAGGTGTTTAGGCATGACGATCTTTATTTGTTTTTCTTTGATCTTTTCTTTTCGCCTTCGATAAATTGAGCAAGTGATGAAAACGAAAAACAGAAATCATGCTGGTGGAAGGAACGAAAGAGAAGATGTCAAGAACTCACCTCATCCAACCTCTGACTCCGCACCATCCCCAGCTCTCTCGTTCCCAAATCCTCAGCCATCGTTTCTGTCCACCACACCCTCTGTCTCACAATCTCAATTTCCACCCTGCTCTGTTCTCCCTTAAGTCCTCCTTAACTCTCCCTTCTTTCTCCCTAAAAAGATGCCCCCCTCAATCTCCCCCTTCCACCCAGCCGACCTGGAAGCAAAAACAAAAATCCTCCCCTCCGGCAAACTCCGCAAACCCGAAAACCAACACCAACTAAACAAGTGCAAGTTGCAAGAATTGGTGCAATTCGATTGTGAAGTAAAAGGGCACAAGAAACATAAGAATGGGATTGTGGTTTGTGCGCCTATTGTCAGGGTGTTTAGGAGGTGAGTTTTTTATTTGATGGAGAAGGCGGGAAAGCTGGGGGATGGAAGCTGGGAGAGTTGGAAGATGGGGGATGGGTTGTTTGTGAGTTTGATGCTGACTTTTGATGGGTGGGTGGTAGGTGTAAGGATGGATTGACTGTTGAGACGACGGCTTGGGAGACGGAGAATTGAGTGGTGATGGTTTGGGTCTGATGGCGTTGGTGGGAAGTGGATAGGGCATGGAGGTTGACAGGCGTCACTGGGAGTTTTTCTTTTTGTTTTCTTTTTTCTCTCCGCTCGAGGCTGGCTGGAATGGAAAGAGCACATCACATTCATACGAAGAGCAAGAACGGAACGTATTGAAGCGAACAGAGGTAATTGCTCAAGCTACTGGCTGATACAGGAACATAAATGGTTGATTGCAAGCAAGAATATGTGTCGTTTTTGGGGGTATCTCATTGACTGCCTTACGAAGTTCGATGCCATGCCCAGACCCAGCTAAAAACTCCATTGACCGGCCGCAGAAGTAATAGAAGAACGCCTCGCTAAAGATGTGGGTTTTTGTCCCGGATCAGATATGCACAGCACCCCTCCCTCTACGCCAGTGATTACGGTCATGGTTGACCATCAAGCCACCACCTTCCCGTATCAGATCGGCCGTGCTGCTAACTTTTCCACCACTGTCCATGCATCCTTCCAACCTGAGATCGCCATCTGCGTCCTGTTGCGTTGGTACCTTGTCCTCGTCATCCAGTAGGTCGGAGATTGTGTCTTGCCATAGCTTGTCCTTTGCTTTGTCGACTGGAGCCTGGCGTGAGCGGGCCTTGTTGGCAGCGGTAAGTTTGCGAAGGGCATGTTCGGCTTGTACACCTTCGTCGGTTGCGCGTTCGCGGATTCTCCTTGGATCTTGTTCTCGTTCGGTGAGGACAGCAGTGCCCTGCCATGCGTGACGGCTTGGTAGTGGCGGGAAATGTGAGGGTATGTATCCGTATTGCTGTGTGGCTGGTGTCGCCAACTCTCGTCCTAACATGGGTGCCAGGTTTGGCGGTGGGGCTTCTGACGGCCGTGGAGGAGGAATGATGGGGTTCGAGATGTCGTTGGGTAGGCGCAATTGTAGATGGGGTTCCAGGTGATGTGATTCCAGGCCGGCTTCTGCGAGGGCGAGGATAAAGTCTTGCGGGATTGCGGTCGTTCGGCGTGAGGTTGTCATTGAATGCTTGACGGTTGTGAGGAAGTTCATCATGTCTGGTCGCCTTCAATCAGCCACTTGCGCCTGGTGTGAATGTCAGAGGATGCGCCTCACATTCTTCAACCTCTGCACGGAACATCTCCAGAGCTGAGGGCTTGACACTTTCATAGCCGACTATGGTCAAGGCGGTGCAGATGGAGCGCAACAGCTGGGCCTGGATGAAAGCCTCATCTTGCGCCGCGGGCTCCGTGTCGGCCGGCAGTTGTTGGATGTGACTGAGATGATGTGTGCGCTTTGTTTTTGAGCCGGCTCTTCTTCTCTTGAGTGGGTTGGACGGTACTGATGACATGTTTTGTCTGGTGGTGGTCTTTGGAGATGATGTAGCCTTGCGACCAGAGACAAACCGCCTCGGAGCTTGCCGTTCCAGCCATCCCGCCTTGGCCAGGCGCGTAGTCCTGTTGTCGCATCCTCTCATGACTTCGACTATGTTTGTAGACAAAGCGACAAAGAGATGTATGAGTTGAGAAGCAAAGACAAGTTGTTGAGGTCCGTGTTTGAGCTCGTGTGAGAGTTGTGTTGCTCGTCGCCGTGTCAAAACAATCTCAATGTTTGGGCTGTCACATGTCAAAGTCCTTCTCTGCACTCTGCTTCAACGCCGTCTTGGACCGTCACTCGAGGAGAGATGAGAGAGACATAACTTCGGCTCCCTTGATCTTGAGAATTACTTCAGCTATATCTCAATCTCATCTTCCACTGGCTCTCTTTTCGTCGCCTTGCTTTTGCTTGATGCTACATTTTCACTTTGTCACATCAAGTTCGCCAAAAGATGTATCGTATGCGGTTGCAGCGCTGTTGAAATAGCACGCCATGAAGACGGTTTCTCGTAAAACCGGCATATCTCGGTAATGTCGTGTCAAGATCCTCCGAGACTCAGACAAAGCACCAAGCATGTTATTTCAAACATTCTCCAACATTTCTTAATATCACAAGTACTGGTGCTGATGATCTATTGTCTCGGATATTTCTACAGAATCATATATGGGGGATGACCCTGGCTTCTTGGTATGCGAAGCGGCAGGAGAATGACGTAGCGCTATCGCTCGATCTCGCTGCGCGATAAAGTGGCAGGAGGCGCCAGGATTAAGCGATCGCTTGCAGACGTGCAGAAGGAGGCAGGTCCTTGTTCACCGACATCTCGTCTCTTCAATCGTCTGTTATCGTCGCGTGAAAACTCGTTGCATCCTCCCGTTCCAGGAAAGCATTCTCGTCTTCGACCTGTTGCCTGGACTCGATCTTTGAACCTCGAGTGTCTCAACGAACGACTCGCTCTTTCAAGTCGACTCGCGACACTCATATACACATATTAAACATGACGCGCCGTATGGTCTATGGCATCGGCCTTTGGGTCTTCCTAGCTGGTATACCGTCGCCAGTTCTGTGCTCTCTGACCCTCGCTAATGCATTCACAGCCGTCGCCCTGACCTTCACATCCATGGCCCTGCCCTCCTGGATCTCCTACACCTCGCCTACAACCTCTTCTCAAAAACCCATCCACGTATCTTACGGTCTGCACCGCCGCTGTTCCTCCCTCTCGGGCTCCTGCACACCCTTCCCAGTCTATGAAGACTGCCATGGCGAGGACAGATACTTCTGCTCCATGTGGAGAAGTGTTGGCTTCTTGATGAACTTCTCAGTCGTCCTGGAATTGGCTACCTTTGTGGCTTTTGCGGTTGTGTTGTTGGGAGGTAGGAGCAACAGAGAGGGTGGATGGAAGATGTGTGTTAGTATGCTTGGTGTCGTCATGGTGTGCCAGATCGCGGCCATGGCCATTGTGGTATGTGGAATTGCGATACGATGTTACATTATGGTGAGAGATATGCTGACTCAAGCGCGATATAGGCTTTCCTCTTCGATCACGACAACCGCTTCTTTGTTGGCTGGAAGTTGGACAAGAGTTGGATTCTCTGCACGGTTTCTTGGGTCGTGCTGTTGTTCGACATCATCGGCATCAGTTTTGCTGCTAAGATGATGCCAGCCGAGGACGACTACGAACCTATTCCCGACAGAAGATGAGAATACACAACAAGCCATCAGTGCGATCTTCGCTCGCAAGCACATAGATATTGTTTCTCGATTACCGACTTTACGACTACACATGGATATACACTTTTTTCTCATTTGTGTCCCTGCACTTTTCGTCGTCAGCGTCTCTTCTATTAGCGACTTCCCAAATTAATCCTTCTTTTCTTATAACTCTCCCGTCAAGAACTGCGCTCGTCCCAACCCAAAACTCCAATCTTCCTTGGTGTTCGCACTACAACTAACCACCAAATCCGTCTTTGGCACTCCACATTCATTTTCCAATCTTTCCGCCAATGCTGCATAAATAGCTTGCTTTTTCTCCGCATCTCTTCCTTGTTGGAAGATTTGGATGAGGATTAATTTGTCGGTGCGGGGGATAGAGAGACCAGTATCTTCGAAGATTAACTCGTAGGGTTCGTGTTGGGTTATTACCTTTGAGCGAGAACGTTAGTCAAGCTGCTCGTCATGGAGTGGAAGGGGGTAGCAAAGATGATAGCAGAGGAGAGAGAAGGTATAAAGGGCGGAGGAGGAACAAGCATACTTGATAGCGATCTCTAGCCGGTGCTGCGAATTTATCCAACATGATTTCTTGAACCACATCGGCGAGTTTTTTGATCTCTTCGGGCGTGCGGACGCCTCTGATCATGTCGATTTTCACAAGAGGCATGGTGTGTGTGTTTCTTCTAGTCTCGAATTCAAATGATATGAGATGATGGCTCGAACAAGTCGGATGATACTGATAGCTGGAGGATTATATATGAGCGGAAGACGAACTTGATATGTATCACTATCTATGGTTTATATACGTTTCTACTATTAGCCGCACTACCCGCACCGTGATGGTTTGACGATGATGATGTTTACAAGGGCCTCGTCATAGGTGGTGATATCGTCCGGGGCAGCGGTATCGGAAACCTTTATCGCGAGTTTGCCGAGATAGGCGAGGTTGCGGGAGCAGGCGAGCTACTTTCCCGAGGTACATGCTGCGATAAGGGCTATCGGTCATCTTTGCCGTGTATTGACACCTTTGCTTAGACGATAGTAGTGCTACTCCATCCTCCGGTAAGGTTTGACATGAAGGGCGTGAATGTTACGCTTCAAGTTGCTTGATTGGGACTACGTGTTCTGTGTGACAGCTCCACCACCTCTTGGACTCTTATCATTCGCTACATCTAGTCTTCCATAGCTATATCACCACCACTTCTCCGTCCTCTGTTCTCACTGTTGACATCAATCGCTAGCCATGTTTTTCATATACCTTGTCCCATTACTGTCCCTCATTTACTTCCTCTACACCCGCCTCACCTCCCCTCTAGCCAAACTCCCCGGCCCACTCTACACACTCTTCACCCCCCTCTATCTAATCTACAACGAATTCACCGGTAACCGCCGCCTCTACGTCCATTCCCTCCACACGATCCACGGCCCCATCGTCCGCCTCGGACCCAATGAAATTTCTTTCGCTAGCTATGAAGCCATGAAGGAAATCTACACCTCCGGCGGCAGTGGCTTTGACAGAACGGAATTTTATGAACTGTTTAAGCAGTTTGGGACCAAGACGCTGTTTTCCATGCCGCCGAGGGGGGAGCATAGCAAGAGGAAGAGGATTCTTGCTGATAGATATGCGAATACGAATGTTATGAGACCGGAGACTATCGAGGCGTTGACTGTGAGGGCGAGGCAATGTCTTCAGAACTGCTTGGCTGAGGATGGGGGTGATGCTGATGTTTATGTGAGTTGTAAAGAAGTGTTTGACGAGAGAGCTGTGCTGATCTTGGTGATAGGTGCATTTGCATTGTTTTGCTCTGGATGGAGCGAGTCAGCATCTGTTTGCTCCCAATGGCACGAATTCACTATCTGACCCTGAGGATCTGAAGATTATGGAGGAAATGTCTTATGCAGATAGTCTGCGAGGTTTGTCTCAACAACCAGACTGGCCCTTCACTTTCCATGCTGACTCAATGCAGCACCCTATCTGGAATACTATGCACCAGGACTAGCTGCCTTTTTCGACAAGTTCAACTCCAAGCGCTCAAGATCTGTCCCTCTAGCCAACGACTTCGTCCTCGGAGCAGCGCAAAAATCAAACCCGGCATCCTACTCGCTGATATCAAAACTGCATTCCAAAGCTTCTGATCTGGAAGAGCTGTCCGCACCGGCAGAATGTATGGATCATCTAGCCGCCGGCATCGACACCACAGGTGATGGATTATGTTTCCTCATGCATGAACTCTCCCTGCCTCATAACATGCATATCCAACAAAAGCTGCGGGAAGAGATCAACAGCAGCGAAGGCAAGAGCTTTGATCAACTACCTTATCTGGATGCGGTGGTGAAAGAGGGATTGAGAGTCTTCCCACCCATCCCCATGAGTTTCCCTCGCTATACTCCGGACTCTGGGACCACTTTGGATGGCTACTATATCCCCGGTCGTGTCATTGTGTCTTGCCAGCCTTGGACTCTACACAAAGATCCTAATGTCTTTCCTTCGCCGGAGCAGTTCAATCCGCAACGATGGCTTGAGGAAAAGGGGGAACTTGAACGTAAACGCATGTTCTTTGCTTTCTCGCAAGGTGCAAGAGGATGTATTGGGAAACATCTTGCTTTGGCTGAGATGAAGATTCTGCTGCGAGAGGTTTATGGAACATATCAAACGAAGCTGGGTAAGGAGAAGGCGGACATGCGATTGGATGATCAGATCATTTCTAGCAGACCCAAGGGTCAGAAATGTCGGTTGGCTTTCGAGAAGGTTGTATAAGATAGCCTTTGCAATAAATCTGTGTTCGTTTCTTTCTATGTCTGGAAGCTCATGCCTTTTCCAGAGCGTAGACTGTGTATTTTACTCCGGCAACCTCGACATCGGTATCTTGTCTCCAGCTCTTGGTGTTGAAAGCTCCCTCCCCCAACTCCTTGATCGAAGGCAATTTTTCACCAACAGCATACTTTTCTACCCACTTATCACCTTCTTTCTGCTCTCTCAACGCATCAAACGGCCCTTCCCCTCTCTTCCTCAACACTTGAAAATATTCTCCCACCTTTCCCACAAACGTAATGCCATTATCATCCTTACTCCTCAGAATCCAGGCTGGCTCGTCGGAAGAAGGAACATCGATGCCTCCCCAGACTTCTTCGTATGCTTGGATCTCATCGTTGTTATCAGGATTAGGCATCGAACCTTTCTCTAATGCATCGCCGTTGGGCAGGTCTTCGAACTCGCCAATGTCGTCGTGGGCTTCGGTATTTTGGGAGCAGATTTCTTTTGCCCACTGGCATTTTACTTGGTCCTCTCTTAGCCTTTGTTTCATCTCTACGTCGTTTAGTGAGGGTAGAGGGAAATACTTACGCGGTGACTCGGAGAGAATTGTGCGTTTTCCGGCCATGGCCCAGTCGATGCTGCCATTGGATTTCAAGATGCGGAGGTCGACGAAGTAGCTGCCGACGTCGAGGACGAGGGTTGAGGTTGGCTCGGAGGGCTCACCGGGAACCCAGCGGAGGGACTTGCGGTGGGAGAGTTGGACGACCATTATGTTGCTTGAGCTGAAGACGAAAAAGATGAAAGACGATGTATACTACAAGCACTTACCGGGGCAGGGAAGATTATAAAAGAAGTCAACCTCCACTCAACTCTTACACATGCCCTTCTCAGCTTGAAGACATCAACACGCGACACACGTACGAACGCGACATCAAGGTACTAGCGTGGGGTCCGAGGTATATCTCGCCAGGGTCACCAGTTCCCACACCAGGCCGACATCGCCAAGAATCTCTTCAACTTTCCCCTTTCGGCTTCCGATAGCCCTACCCTTGCACAAGTCTCTTCCAAACATCACAATCATCCTTCAGGCAAAAAAGTCTAGCTTGCAGTGCAGAAGAGAAACCCACTCTCAAATCTGACAGCACACATTGACAAACCAAACAACTTATCAGAATGCGGCGTAGACCACCTTGATTTTCCTAACCCCTGCCCACTGCACAAAAGTCACAGCTCGACAGACACCTGCCTAAAATGGCCGAGAGGGATTCTGAAGTGCTTGAAGCTTCGACATCGATATCAACCGCACCTGCATCTGCCTCGGCAAAACAAGCTCCTGCCACCACTCGCGCAGCACAGCATAAAAGATCTTGGAGTGGGTGTGCGAGGTGTAAAAAACGGAGGCAGAAATGCGATGAGAATAGACCAGAGTGTGGGAGGTGTAAAGCTGCTAATGTGGAATGTGTTTATGAGGTCAAGTTGAGATGGGGAGGGAGAGCGTTCGGTCAATCGAGGTTTGGAGCGTGCATTTCTGATACTACGACGGCTTCGAAAGACAAGGTTAAGAAACTTGGTAAGAATGCTACAGAAATGTTGGGATGATCTTTCGACTGATGAGGGTATAGGTAGTGTGGATAAGGGATTCATCTATACTGTCAACAGCTTCCAGGTTCAGCCTCAGCCTCCGAGGGTTACTGCACCTCCAGCTCCTGCGGTACAGGAAGCGATACCTGTTGAGCAGTTTCTTGGAGAGCCAGACTTGCACGACTTACCACCACTTGATCTGGATCTGGACGACTCTTTGGCCTTGGTTTCTACAACCTCACCTGATGGTATACAACTGGACGACTACGACATCGACTTCTTCCCATTATTCACACCAGTCGACCCGTTCGTCAATCTTGGAACACTAGACCGCTCTCTACTGGACCACTTCATCAACGGAACCTCACACGTCATCTCCTGCCACTCCAAAGTCCAAGAAGACGTCTGTCGAGTAATCGTCCCAGCAGCATTACAAAGTCCCACCCTCTTCTACGCCACCGCAGCTCTATCAGCCATCCACCACAAATCACGACAAGGCTTCGACAGCAACACCCTCCGTCAAGATCCCCTAATCTCCCGCCTCCTGACCAACAGTCTCTTCGGCCTCCAAAGCGATCTCCTTGAAAAAGACGTCAACAAAAGCAGTGTCCTCCTCGCCACCATCCGCACTCTCTTCCTCTGCGAAGTTCACGCCGGCGGCGACAGACCCGGAACCTGGCGCGCTCATTTCGAAGGCGCAAAAGCTTTGATGCTGGATATAGAGTCCTGGCAAGGCTACTCTTCGAAACAACGAGACAGCACGAGATATTTTTTGAAACGCTGGTACAACATGACCGAATCCTTTGTAGCGCTCACGACAGACGGCCTCGCCTCTGGCCAATTGGCGAGATTTGGCCACCCACGCACCCTCGACGGCGATGAAGAGGAAAAAGTCTATCTCGACGAATACGCAGGTTTCGCCACAGATATGACACCCATATTCCGGGAAATCGGCGCGGCGGCTTGGGAACGACGGAATGAGATTCAACCCACCATCCTCGAAGAGGGAGATTTAGACGAGGAAGCTGCGTCACTTGCAACTTGCATCTGGACAAGATTGGACGAAGCCAAAATCGCACCACCGAGATTTCGCCCCGGAGTCGAGGAACAGCTGTCGTCACGCCAAAAAGCGGATTTCTTGTGCTGTAATGAGATTTGGCATCATATGGCATTAATCTATATATACCGCCGCATCTCCAACCACTCTGCTTTTTCACCACCGGTGCAGAGTTCCGTACGCACGATCCTCTGCTGTATAGAGAGTTTGACTGCTACTCCTGGCTTGACTCCTCTAGTGGTAATGACGACACCTTTGTTTGCCGCTGGATGTGAAGCTCAAGGGGAAGATAGGGATAGAGTGAGGAGGTTATTGCAAAATATGTTTGAGTTGCTGCATATTCCCAACATCCATCGGAGTTTGGAGGTATTGGAGAGTTTTTGGGCTAGTACGGAGAGGGGGGAAGCGCATGATTGGGATAGCTTCATGCATGATCAGAATTGGGATTTCTTGCCTTATTGAAACACTTCGGTTTTTGGGCCAGGCTGAAATAAGAACGCGGGATCCGCATTGTGGCAAAGGACTACACTAGAAATCGTGGTCGCGTTCAGATCCAGCTAATCGCCATCCACATCCGGCACCTGGACCCACCACGCCTCGGAAACCACGGACTGGACGGTGGCGTTTTCAAATGTCCAGCCAAACTCTTCAAGCCCTGGAATGAACTTACTCTACTCAGCGCAGACCCTGGACTATCCCCATCTCGCCACAAGTCGCCACACCTCGAAACATCTCGAATGCCTCACGACTCTCCACCACACACCCTCCCTTACACAAAAGGGCTCAAGCGAACACCAGAACGGACGCGACCTTCTCCCATACAACCGCATCGAACACGATCTCTAACTCCCCAAGTCCATCGCACTCAGCTTTGCGGGAATCACCACCACACATATCCAAAAAGTCCGAGCGGAAAAACAACCAAAAACACCAAAAAGAATCGAATCCTCTCGCCACAATCGACACCCCGGCGGCATTCTATCGCCTCTCTCTTCTCGGCCTCCGAGCAATCTTCCTCGAACCCCGTGCTCTGCTTTCTTGCTTTTTCCTGAACTCCCTTCTTGCAAAAAAAGCCTATTCGACATCTGAAAACACGCCTTTTCCTTCCACTCGTGTCTAAAAGGATACAAGCATTGCACTGTTTCCTATGTAAACATCTCCTCATATGGCATGCAATTATTGATGTGGAAGATTGGGAATGAGGGAATGAGGGGGGGATGCAAGCTTGGGTACTGGAACTTTGTGGTGTCGCAGGGACAATCTGACTCAAACACCTTCCCAAACATGAGAGCTTCTGAAATAGTAGTGGGATAGTAAGGGGAAGAAAAGGGAAAGAGAAAGCATATTTCGAGAGGGCAGAAGAAGATACGACAGAGGGGAATCATAAGAGAGGGAAGAGAGATGGTGGAGAGAAAGAAGCACTGGAAAAGGGGGGCAACGCACGCAAAGGACAATGGAAGAGCTGCGATGGATGGATTGTTAGATGTACATGGGGCAAGGGATATAGTAGGTGTGGCTTCTGTTATGTGTGTATCATTCTGTTCATTGTGTGGTTTGTTGTTATAAACCCGTCCTTGCTATCCTTCAAACCAAGGAAAAACAGAAAAGGAAAACTCGCTGCGTTGCGTCAATCTTCGTTCGTGCCATCGTTGTGAATATTCCCCCTCATGCTGGTATCTTTCCTCTGTCATTCTCCCTCCCTCAGCCGTGTCTCCGTAAGCAATCTCTCAACTTCATCCTCATTATACTGCCCACCAATCGCCCTCCAGAGTAACACCTCACTCAGAATCACTACCCAAACTATCCATTCCCCTCCGATATCCAGCCATGACATCCCTCCCCTTACTCTTCTTCTTCTCTCCACTCCTACCCTCACCACCCCTAACCCTTTCATATCTTCCACTTCTATCCGAGCTCGCAGCCTCACTATCTGCATAAGTGTATCTACTGCTCCTGTGCTGCTTTGATGGAGATGCAGAATTGTTTCTCGAGCTCGATTGTCTGCGCTCTGATCTGCGCTGATCTCTGCGTTGTTCTGAGGTGGATTGTTGTTGGGGAGATGCTTGAGCAAGGGGGCGGTAAGCATCGTAATAACTGCTGTTTGCGCGGTTGGTGGTTGTAGCTGTGTAGGAAGTACCGGTGTATTGGGTGGAGATTTCGTCAGGGGCGCCGCTGAAGGAGTAGTCGCGTTGTCTTGGAGGTTGCGACTTCTTGGGACTGCTGGAGCGACTGCGACTGGCTCCTCTCTTTGAACTCCTGACCACTTTTTCGGGAGATGAGGCGATCATGGGTGAAGCAGAGCTGATTTTGGGAGTAGAGGGTTTCTTTGCAGAAGAAGGAGAGGCTTGTTCGCGAGCTAGGGCGGCGGCAGCGCGTTCGGCTTCCTTGCGCCATTTTCTTTCCATACGAGCAGCATCTTCTGCAGCCCTCTTCTCCGCCTTCTCGCGCTTGCGGTCAGAGGAGGAGAGGATGGGTGCAGCGGAGGAGGCTTCTGTCATTGTTTCGCTGCGGTCGGAGAAGTCGTAGGTAGTGCCATCTGCGGATCTGTTCATACCTCCCACGCGAGCGGGTTTCTCATGCTTGTAGTCGCGGAGGTCGCGATCACGGTAACGGCGAGAGTGATCGGTAGTCGCGGAGGGAGCATGACCCCCACGGATTTGCATCTTAGCAGGGCGCTTTTCGTTACGAGAGATGGAAGTCATAGCATCACTGCGGTCGCCGCCGGTGTATTGGGTGAAAGAGTCGGAATAGTAGACTGAATGACTGCCGCCAAAGCCTCTGACAGCCATGATACCTTTCCTGCCCTTTTCATCATAGCCGACAACAGATTTGGCAGCAATTCTGTCGCCTTTGCTGGGTGGCATGATGGTGGAGCGGGCAGAGTAGATGGTATTGCCGTTGGCATCTTTCTTGCGCAAGACGGTCGATTTGTAGTCATCCCAGTCACCTTGTTGCCAGTGGAAGCCGCCATTCTTTGCGTGGAAGAAGAACCAGATGGAAGCGACGACGATAGCAGCGCCGATGATGGCGAAGAGGGAGAAGTAGATCTTGTTGTTTACTTTGGAAGGGTCAAGACAGCCGGCGCATGGCGTGAGGGTTCTGGTGGCTGCGCGGGCGACGTGAGAGACGACGACGGGAGCCATGATTGATCCAACTCGTTGAGCCGAAGCTCGCGTCCAGCGTCAAGCTCTGGAATGTGGGATGGTCGTAAAGATGGTTGTTCAAAACGCGGGGGTGTGGATAGTCGGTGGTATCGATAGATGATTGCAACGGTGTGCGGATGGTCCAAAGTTCGAGAAAGACGTTGTGGTTCAAAATTTCATCAAATGGTGGATGCAAGGCGCAAAGGGAAAGAAACAAACGGTCAAGTTCTGTATATCTTGATTCGCGATGGCTGGTAAATTGAAATGGCTGGGAAAGTGGTTGGACGCGCCTTCCTTTGTCGATCAACACCAACTTCCCCACGGCAACCGCGCGCGACTTTTCCAGGGTCCTGTCAGTCAAGAAACCTTGATTTTCTACACTTCCGTATTACAGAGTTTGAACTTTGGTTTGATTCGTTTTCATCATTTGTTCTTTCACGTAAACTAGAAAATCCATCATCGTCTTTTCGTCCCTTGCGCCATGCAGGGTATCAACATCTAAACATGCCCATTCGCCTTACTACCTCCTTCATAAAACCCATCTTACATACGCGAGACAGGGTTCAAGCCCAACAGACGCATACCGTTGTACAGGACCTGGCGAGCACACTCGTAAAGTGCAGCGCGAGCCTTCTTGACCTCAGGCTCGGCCTTCATGACATTCAACTGCTCGTAAGAACTGCTCAACATATGTGACATCTTGAACAGATATGTGAGGACAGTAACGGGCTCCTGAGTCTTGATGGTGTTTGTGAACGTGTCAGGCCATTGTGCGAGGGAGCGGATGACGTCCACGGCATGCTTCTCTGTCAACAGGGACCAGTCGGCAGTTGCGAGCTCTTCGGCTGTGAACTCGGTCTTGCGGGCAATCGAGCAGAGACGGGCGTGTGCGTATTGGAGGTAAGGTCCAGTGTCGCCCTCGAATGAAGTCATACGGTTGATGTCGAATTCGTAGTTATTGATGCGCTTGCCGCTCATGTCTTGAACCATGACGGCCGAGATGCCGAGAGTGTCGGCCGTTTGCTCGGGGTTCTCGACCTGGACGTACTTACCCTCGTTGCTTCGCATGACATCGTGCATCTTCTCACCAACATCACGGAGGATGTCGTCAAGGAATTTGGCAGTACCCTTGCGAGTGGACATACCCAAGACCATACCGAAGTTGATGTGCTGGCACTTGCTGGCAACCTCTGCGTACTCGTCACCCATGACCTCGAGAATCTTGAAGAGTTGAGCCAAGTGCAGGTCTTGTTGCGAGGCGACAACGTAGATCATCTTGTCGAAGTGGTACTTTTGGTGACGCTCGACGGCTGCACCGATATCACGAGTGAGGTAAAGGGTCGTGCCGTCACGCTTCTTGACCAGAGCCTTGCCCAGCTTCTTCTGGTACTTTGTCAGGTCAACCAGAACAGCACCCTCGCTCTGCTCACTGATCTTCTTCTCCTCGAGAACCTTGGCAGCAGTCTCCATGCTCTCATTCTTGACCTGCGACTCACCAGAGTAGTCGTCGTAGGTGATGTTGAGACGGGCGTAGGTCTGCTTGTACTTGACAATGGAAAGATCACGGAAACGAGCCCAGATACCCAGAGCATCCTTCTCGCCATCGGCCATGCGCTTGAAGTAGTCACGGGCTTGTTGGTCGATACCAGTCTTCTCGATGCGCTCAATCTCGGCCTGTTGCTCAACAACCGACTCGTTCTTGCCCTCGAGCTCGACAATCTTTGCCTTCAAGGCCTTCATTTGCTCGGCCTCGTCGTGTGCAATGGCGCTGACCTTGACGTAAACCTCGTACAGGTGACCGATAGGGTTGGCCTCCAGAGCCTCGTCGCTTCCGAACTTCTCGAAACCGATAGCCAGAACACCGTACTGCTTACCCCAGTCACCGAGGTAGTTCATGCGGGTAACATCCCAACCAGCAGCCTCGTACAGGTTGCCCAAGAAACCTCCAATGATGGTTGAGCGCAAGTGACCGGCGTGGAAAGGCTTGGCAATGTTGGGGGATGAGAACTCGACAATCATCTTCTTTCTCTCCGAGCTGGGATCCTTGGGGTCCTTGAGACCGAGGTTGGGGTTGAAACCGTACTTGGTGGTGTTCTTGAGGATTGAAGGAAGGACAAGCTTGGCAAGAGGGTCGGGCTTGAAGAAGAAACGGACAAAGGTCTTTTCGGCGACGGGAGGGAGGAGGAGGGGTGACTCGGGGAACTGCATTTCATGTCAGTGTCGCGTGTGGGCAGACTGTAGAAAGACGGCATTACCTTGTCCTTGATCTCGACGGCAAGAGCGTCAGGCTTCTTGCCCTTGATGCGCAGAGCAGGTACGGGCAACATCAAGTCACCATATTCCAGAACTTGAGTCCATTGCAGCAGAGGGTAGATTTGCTCGGCAGCGACACCAGTGATGGGCGCCAACAGCTCGGCGATGTGGGAGCGGTAGATGTCGACCTGGTTGTAGGTGGGGAAGGTAGCGATCTTCTCAAGCTGAGGCACTGAAGACAGGCCCAGAGTCTTGAGCGATGAAGTGAGATCCTCCATGGTGACGCCTTTGTGATTGAAGGACTTAGGTATTGAGAAGGTCTGGGAATGCGATCGGACTTGGTGCGAAATAGACCGGCTGAATTGGCGAGGGATGGTAGAAGGGAAATGACCAAAGAAAGATGCAGCTCTTCTGATTTGAACTGCGCGCATTCACCACTTGGTCAGAGAGATTGAAGATGAGTCGAGAACACTTTTTTGGTTGGAAAACAGTCAATCCACCGACACCTTCGCTCCTTCCGGCCCCCGCCCAATCTCTTGGCGCCATGACTCATGAATCCATACCAAATTTTCTGTCCAGAAGGGAAGGAACCATCAAAGGACGATGAAAGAGGAGGTATTCAAGACATTAAATTCATAACTACTCATTCGTAGCTTCTTAATTCGTCCCGTCCGTGCCCATATCGGCCAACAGTAAACTCTCCATCCCACTGACCCAGCCAAGCTTCTCTCGATTGTCGTCACATACTCTTGCATACTCGAGCAATAGTCTGAAGACGTAGATCTGCATGTCCTCTCTTCTAAGAACAGTCTCAGTCCATTGCTTGCCTTCGAGTGCAATCTTCTTGGCTGCTGCATCGCGGCCACCCAAGAAATAATGCATAATGCCGTAGACATCCACAAATGTGTTGTCCATGGGCACGAAATGCTTCCATGCCATCATTCTGGAGTCATGCCATTCATCGTAAATGGTAGCCTTGATTGGAAGTGATGTCGATCCGAGGAATCCTCGGTAGCGTCCAGAGAAAGAATTGCCATCAATATCCGGCAGATATTTATAGTCGTATTGTTCACCCATGGGCATAGGTGGCTTGACTTCGTAGAATGCATCATCATAGTCGCAGAAAGGCGGTCGAGTATCAGGAAAACAGAGAAGATGGACAAAAGCCGCATCGGCCGATTCACCAACCCACTTTGCCAAAGATCCAGGCGGTAAGTCGTATTGTCCAGGTTCCGGGAGCTCGAAGTTGGGCTGTTTGCCCGTTTCTTCAGCATGAGCAATACTGGTTCTGTTCATCATCGAGACAAATCTATGACGCTGGAAGCGCGCCCAGTTCGTGTCCTTGTTACGACCACCCGAGGCAGCGCCACGCCAGATTATCTTGTTCTTCTTCTTGTCCCATTCAGCACCATGTTGCTCTCCTCCAGAGTAAAATGGGTCGTCCGTCCAGTACATAGCTGGCGGTAGCAAAATCTCGTTGTTCATGGGTAGCTTTGAGCCTCCAAATAGGGGCATGAGTTTTCTAGAGTTTGATATTGAGATCGGCTCAACGAATGTACCGTGAAGACCTTGGAGTTGAGGATGCTCACATGGTTGCTTTACGTACGTCCAATTAGCAACATAGCCTTCATAGCTCTTCTCTGGGTAAGAATTGTTTAAAGGTGGGAAGGCTGTGTAGTCGACTTCTGCCTTGTATGAGCGAGCAGGAGAGTCGGGATGGCAGCCGATAACGGCACGGCCCCAGTACGGACCACCCTCCCATTGAGGATCAAAAGGAGGCACCTCTTCATCTTTGCCGACAGAAGTCTTGCCGAACTTGCGCACGACTTCAGAAGCAGGAACAATGCGGCGAGACTTCTTCTCTGCAGTCATGTACTCGTCTATTGTTTCCCATGGTACAATGACGCGCGATTCGTCCATGACGTTGATAGGTATGTCCATGTCGGGTAGATGTTGGGCGATTGTGCCAATCAAATTCTCCCAGAGGTCCAGCCAGACACGAGGCTCGTCACTAAGTTGCGAAGTATTGCCATTGCGAACGCTGATGCGATGGAAGATGTCGCCGGCTTGTTGACGGATATCCAAGGCAGGAATAGCCCAGAAGGGGTTGAGATCGTGGTATACGCGGTCGAAGAAATCTTCAATGACGAGAGCATTGTTTTCTTGTGCAAAGTGGAACCAAACGTCAAAACCTGGTGGCGGCCGTCTTCCTCTGCGATCCTCGTATGTGCGCGCTGCATCAGCTAGGGTATGCGACTGCTTCTGCAAAAGTGCATCTTGTTGGCGATCCGCCTCTTCGATCAGATCATCGATGGGATGGTGTGGTCGGCCTTTTGTTGGAGGCTTCAAAGAGACGGTCTCAGGAATATGAATGGCGTCGGCATCGGTGTATAAGAATACGGTAAGGACGAGAAGGATGGCGGCCAACAGCAGGAGCTGGGTGAAACGTCCACTGATTCGAGGAGCCGTCAACATGGCTAGGGCGCTCTCCACGGACGCTGCTGTTGACCGGGAACAATTGTGCCTATGAAAGCATGTAGGAATGACGTGATTGCGTCGTCGATTGTGATTTTAGGGCGATAGTCTTCCAGCGAGTTGTCGGTTCACTGTGAGTCTGCGACAAACAATAGCTAAGTTAGGTGGTGAGAAGTAGCAAACGTTGACTAGGAAGGCGCGATGGATGCCGCCGCAATTTTGTACGAACGCGCCTCTTCGCTTCCAGACCGCCAAGGACACATATCGCCAGGCATAATATCAGGCAATACCCACTTCTGACCTAAACCTGATTATGAGAAATTCGATCCGAAATTTCCAATTGGATTGCATCAGCGATGATGTTGCTCGTCAATGCAAGGTTTACACCGTGACTTGACTCAAGGTTGGGAGCTTGCTGTCGCGGGTGGGCGAGAGGTTTCGGCTTCTTCGAAATGTCCCGGCTTGGCAAGCCTCTATCATTCTCGCCCTTGCCACTTGTTGAAGCCTTCCTTTAATCCCTCCGATAATCTTCAAGCAGCAGTCATGTTCGTCTTTACACGGGGCAAACGCTTTATAGCTACGATCCCATGTCTCTTCGGATCTGTGTCTTCTACTCGCTTGCCACGTCAAAGAATGTCGTCTACAACATGTAACGCTGCCGAAAAAGAAACTTCCAAAAAAGCTTTCGAGCAGCGACTTGAGGCATACCTAGAAGCACGGAAAGAGTGGTACCGATTGTACTACCAAAAACACAAGAAGGCCATCTTGGAAGAAAAGAAAAAGCGGATAGTCGAAAATCCGGACCTGTTCAGGAAGCGTACCAAACAGTATTACCAGAATCACAAGGAGGACTATGTGCATATCAGAAAGTCCGTCGCGAGACCATTACGGAGACTCAACAAGCCGCCTATCTTGCCAGAAGAGAAGCCAGAAGAAAAGCCAGAACCCAGGAACTTTCCGGTAGGCTAGCTATGGTCTTTGCTGAGAGGGAAGCTCGAGCAAAAGAGCGAGCTGAAAGGCGACTGGCCGAGAAAGAAGCTCGAGCTGAAAGGCAACTGGCCGAGAAAGAAGCTCGAGCAAAAGAGCGAGCTGAAAGGCGACAGCTCAGCCAGGAAGAGATTGTTCGACGCTTGATTGAGCGTCGTGAACAGGCCTAGGCATACCGTACGGATCCTGCTTTTCGTCGAAAAGATTCCGACAGAGAGCGTGCTTGACGGAAAATGGATCCTGTCTACGCGCGACGTATAGCTATGCGTGACTGGGTGGTGAGACTTTGCCCCGATGTATCTGCCTTCACGTGGAAGACGCACTTTCCGATCATCTACTCTGAGAGGGTCACGAAAACATGCAGTGCATGTGGTTCGACACGATTACAAGGATCAAAACTGTGTAAGTTCCATTCTCGTAGAGTCACCACCGAGCCGGGATCATATTCCACGACCATTTCGGTGTTCATGCCCATCAAAGTATAGCAACCTTACTTTCTCTTAGACGAGGGCGTCTAGGCTCAAGTTTTGTTGAGATGAGTGTGGTCAGAAGAGGCGCTCGTGACAATATGTCAACCAGGATTTCCTGACAAAAACATCGCTAATAGTAGCTTCTTCTAGGGTGGAAAGACTAAAGTTTGTCTGACCCAGAATTGTACTAATGCCATTCATGTTACGCTACGGATGTAACCCAGGCTATGCCTTTAGGTCATGAGAACCACATCTTTGACCGCGGAAAAACACCGCGACCCTGAACGACTACACTCTTAATCATACGGCTGCGTAACTAGATACACTAGCTTACGCTATACGACTGGCTCACTGGCTTACTGGTTGGCTGGAGATTTGGTACTTCGAGAGTCGCTGTCTTGTCGAGCGAACACCGTCAATATAACTGAAAATTGATATTGATTTCGCCTACGATGACTTCGATGTGCATTCTTCAAATCAGACTGTTGCTGATTGCACAGCGTGCACCAAGGCCGGATCGCCTATTCGATTGTACTCGGTTTGAACATGCAACACTTGCGGTAAGATGAATGTCGAATTAATTGATTGACGCGTCGTCTACAGCACTACGCGAGACAGACCGTCGAGTCATCGAGTTGTCAAGAGTCACGTCCAATGCGGCCAAAACCGACTCAAAGGACCGCTTTCCTCTACCTATACAACAGATAAAGCGTCAAGCACTGCTTAGGGCTTACAGGCAGAGTCACAAACTCTATTGGACGACAGACAGCTTCATGATATTCAGTCATCGGGTGCAGCTCGCCCCGGTGTAGTTCACCTTCGCAAATTCTTGTTCTTCCATCTCCCTCATCGCATAGCGAAAAGACTGCCAATTTTGGGTGCTACAACAAGACAAGTCTCATTCAACGCATCTTCGAACATGGTCAATGCAGTTACTACAAGACGCGTAACTTGGGCCGTTCCACTTATTCAGCAACCTGTGATCCACGTTCCACACCACGCCGGGTTGCACCACCGATCGACACCAGAATTCAGCAGTCGTGATGTTCAGAAACCATCAGAGGACCGTCGCTCTGCAGCAGACAGCCTGCGCAATAACATTCGACGTGTCCCTCCCACAACGCCATCAAAACAGCCAGGCGTCCGTAGAGATGATACAATGAATGACAACGACCACACCGCAACGCCCTCTCATCAAGAAGACGATACTACATCCGCACCATTAAAGCAGGCAGACGATGATAGAGACAGTGCGATTGACGCCACTGATCAACACTTCAAATCTCCGCAACAACAAGACGGCACCAACACCGAAGGAAATCAAGCACCCCCACGATACTCTCAACGCAAAGAAGAAGAACGCACCAACTACGAGCACAGCTGCAACGAGCGTCGCGACAATGAAAACTTGGTACTCCAACACGACGAGTATCTCTTCGACCCGAATGACTTCCTCTGGGCTGCCGCTTGCAAATTCGCAGATGTTCTTGAGAGCAGAGAGCCCGAAATTACTTCCGATTACTATTTCTCAACCAGCGATGTTCTGGTATGTCTTTTTATCAATATTGATCTCAGTATTATTGAAGATTCCGAGTACCTGGCCAAATGTCTGGTCATGCCACTGATCAAATTCTTTAGTCGCGCCAGTTCCTTCAGGTTCGCGATCTTTGTGCCTCGCCATCATGTCGAGGGACGAAAGGAGGTGCCGAAACACTTGCGCTATGTCTTTGGCACTCTGGGGGAGCTCGGCAGATCACCCAACCTCGAGGGCGCAAGCACAGACATGGAAAAGAAGTTCGTCATCAGAGAGGTGCGTACCATGCGTCGTCGCTCACGCATGGATCACGTTCAGATTCACGCGGACAGTTTGGAACAGGGCTTTTTCATCGCGAAAGTCGATGGGAAGGATTTGAATGAGGAGCCTTTGGAAAGCTGCAGGCTGCTGCAAGACGTACAAGGACCGAAGCCTACTGAGCGTATTGCCATTCCGCTTCGTCCCAGGGCCAATGACGTTGGCGCTGCTTGGGTGGTGAAAAAGAAAGGTGGTGTTTGGGCTTGAGGGTGACCAAGGGTTAACGATAACGACAACATGCATGGAAGACATGGGGATCTGGGATACATCCGCATCGTGAGCGCTGTTCAGAACTACTGGGTATGCCATGAGTTAGGAAAGCCTTGTATTTTGGTAAATCAAATCAATTTTCTGGGTATCTTCACGACGAGCTTCGAGTCGGCCGTCAGCTCGCTGCTCATTCGCTCCGTAATCCACACTCGCTTCCTCCCCTGCCCTTGACAACTCTCCCGACACAGGTACCTATTCATTCGATCACACCAATAATGTCGCGGCTATAAAAATCGTGAGTCTGTCACATCACACCATCGATCACCAGCATACTGACATTCGCACCAGACCTTCAGCACTCCATCTGCAAGCCCATTCTCTTCCTACCACGACGAACTCCTAGCGAAAACGCGTACGAAGATCTTTGAACCGCGGAAAAATCTCCTCAGACGCGTGCACCACATCTCACCCACTGAAGAGAAAGATGTCAAGCCCTCGTGGAAGAAAGAATTCAGAGCCCCGCCAGCACTTTGAATCTCCTTAATAGCCCGCATCCACCGAATCAACAACTCCTCGTTACCTTTCGGATCCTTTACACCCTCGCTCTGCGCATAATGTACACCTACGGACTCAGCATAGCAATGACGACCGACAACGAGAACATACCCTCCTCAGACACAGCCGTCAAGAGTAGTGCTTTTGCACATGTACCCTCATTCGCAAGTGCGAACATCCGCCACCTATGAAGCTGTCGCTACCTGATAGAACCGTCAGGCCGGTTGGGCCAGCATAGAGACCGAGTCTCGTTCGGCATTAAGACCATGGCCAAGCTCGGTGTCATCAAGACGCCGGGTTCAGTAACTTCCACGAACCGAGCTCAATCGACAAAGACTAGGTGCTACTATCGCTTCCATTCCTTCTGCCTTTCCTGGATTTTCGTTCGACTCCCCTACTTTTTTGGTCCGTGTAGTCTTGCAAGATCTTCCCTACTCCGTCTACCAAGTCAGAAACCTTCGCTCGGATACATCGACTTCCCTCTCCACTTCGCACTCATCAGAGGGCAAGATGCAGAGATCAGAGGGCAAGATGCAGAGCCAAAGAGCATAGTTCGTCATTGTTCAGCACACAATCGGAAGTGGGAAGATCTACCCGATAGTAGAGGAAGTAAACGAGAAGTAGGAAAGTTCGACATCTCAACATCGAGAAGTGCAGAGATTCCATCCCTGGCCTTTGATGTCCCGCGGTCTAGCAGTCTTGCGGTTGCTCCTTGATAGAGATAGAGTAGTTTTCTTTATCCCATAGATACGTGTCACGATGGATGGTAGGACCAGTTTTCGAGTGTGTTTGGGCTCTGAGTTCTCCATATCTCTGGGACTATACATATCGTCGTTTGGCGCCAGATTTCCAAGATACTTCGCTGCTGTGGCCTTCAAATTCATCCTGATAGCTCTGCCGTCTGCTCTATCTTCGAGCTGTTGCCCTCGCAGGTGAAAGCATCCAGGTCACTGGGGCATCGTTATGGACTCTTGTCCTGCGCAGTACGTTATAACACATCTCTCTTGTCGTGCCCCGATGATGCGGAGCCAATCCGTGATTCGTTGACCTGATCTACTTGGTCCTCTGTGTTTAGACTGTGAGAACTGTGTTTATCTCGTGATGAAGTCAGGTATGTAGCGATGTCATGAATCATGTGGAGGAAAGAGAGCGGTGCATCGTCTGGGGTGTTGATAGTAGTAATATTCTATAACTATAATAAAAGCGTAAGTTTTAGCTACCGTATCAACCATGCACCGAGGGAGAACGTGGCAGTATCACTTCTAGTCATTTCTAGGAGTAGCAGGCGCTGACACTTCTAGAGAAAGCTGTCATGACTATGATAGGAGAAATGGAAACAGCAGCCATGCCTATTTCTACACGAGGAAAATCATTCAGAGAACATCAAAGACAGGAGATTGAGCAGCTACGTGAGAGGCTTCTTTATACAGCGAGCGGCGGCGAACATCCGATGACACAGCCCGGACATCATCGTCGAAGTCCGACATCGATTGTTCTCTACACCATATAAGAGAGCCGCTTACGCTGTTTCGAAGATCAAATCAGATGGTCTGTTCGCCTACTAATGCATGTCGAAGGACATCACACTGTATCACAGTCAACAACTCCAAATGCTGGTCCCAGGTGTAGAGAGGCTGTATCTGAGCAAAGCACAAGGTAATAAGGTCAATGATGCTGTTTATAGCTCTATGGTCCACTGAGTCTGTAGGGATGTAGACTTCGACTGAGATGGTTGACGCAAAGAACTACAAAGGTAGTAGGAGGTTCAGTGACCTTATCGCTCCTTGCTCCTTGCTCCTTGCTCTGGCGTCTAAATGGAATCTAGCGGAACTTTAGGGATGGAAAAGATTATGTTCATCGTTACTCTCATTGATGATATTGAAAGCACTATGTGCTAGGTCAATGACTATACACTGCTCTCATGTCACCTTCTTATACTACACTGACCGGAGGCAGTGATGGTGAAATGTGTTGAGCATACAAACAAAGAGTGGTGAACAAAACAAAGAAAATGCTTTGTCTCCTCAACAAACTCTTGTACAGAATCACTCCAGCAAGGGAAAATGTAGCCCTCGTACCAGGACAATATGTCAAAATTAAACCAGCAGAACAAGAGTAAAAAAAGAACTGTGGTAGCCGAGGATCAAACCCGGAATCCTCGCTCCAACTGCTGTTGCAGTCACCTTCAAAGGACGCCCACCCAAAGGATGGAGCGATCGAGGAACACGTACGACGTCTTGTGCTTGAATGGAATGAATCGGATGTGCGTGGCATCCTGGACTACAACGATATCCTCCGTCTCCCCAAACATCACGCGGTGGAGATTGCGTACAGTCATTTGGATAAAACACGAGAAGATGCGAGCATGATCTGGCAAAGGGATATCGGACGACTCACAATCGCTAATGCTCAAGAACCATGGATGTCCGCGATGAGAGATTAGCTTGGATCGATCATGATACAGAGACTTTACATCTCAAATTCACCCTTGGGTGTGACCGACCTGCTCAGGATAATAGCTTGTACGGTCAAGATTGCCTCGACCAACGTCACGTTACACTTGCCAGTCGCGGATGAGCAGATTTTTGTTCGGGACTTCCAAGCTATTTCAGAAGATGGGTCACAAGAGAGTGTTCAAAAACAGGTGTTGAAGAATTTGAGAGAGAAGTGGCAGCACTCCTGAGCCAAGCGAGGGTCATAATAGCGCCTATCGGAATGCAAAGGTTATTTTGAAGTAGTAACATCTTCTCCTGAGACCCCAACGATGCCCATATCCCTTCTCCGAAGCTCTTTCTCTTGAGGATATCCTGAGCGTCACCGTACCGCTCCCTACCGGATCGAGGACGAGTATAAGACTGACTGGCTATCCACGTCTTGCGCTGGAGGATTGGGAGAAGGCAATGATTTGTGAAAAACGATAGAGCTTGTTGTATGTTTCCATGACAGAATGTTTAACTTGAGGAATGGCAGCATGAGGGTGCTTCGATGATGGTGCTGTGCTGTAAGTGAGTCGTTAGTCCAGGAAAGGACAGTGAGCAGCAAACAAACTTACCCCCCGAACCAATTTCTTCGCTAGGCTCCTCAACAAAACCCAGCGCAGCTTCCCGCCTTTCCTCCGCGGCAGCCTCGTCGTTCATAGCGGTCATAAAGACATGGCTGCACCTGACCTTGTCACTCAGTCTCGGCGACCAAGCGATCCAGGTCAAATCGTACGCTCCACTGGTCGATAGCTTCGAAGTGCTTGACCTTTGGCTGCTGAGGCAAACTCGGGTCGATGTCTTCGAAGTATCTTGGGGTCCAGAGATTGCCCACCAGCACTGAGTCCACAGAGGATGACATGGAAATCTCCTCGATATGGTCCTTCCAGGAGCAAGGCACGGGTGGCCGAACGCAAGACGAGCATGCATCTTCACGTTACGCGTGGTGTAATTCGCGATTGAACGACTGCGGTTCTGCTTCACAAGAGCAGATGACTCGACGCTGGAGTCTCGCAGGGCGAACTCGCGAACGGGGAGAAGGAAGGTGAGGGTGGCGGAGCTCATCGAAGTGGTAGATGCCTAGGATCTTGTGGATGATGGTGTCGGTGGTAGCGAGATAGGTCACAGAGCTCTCGGTTGAGTAGTCTTTGAGGGGATGTGGAGGTTGTTGAGAGGTGACGGAAGAGGTTTGTTCGGTGGGGGACGAGGTCTGGAGTTGTCGGGGCGAGGGCAGATCGATGACCAGATCCCCCAGTGCCACTCCGGGACACACTGCCGCGCTGTAAAGGCCGTGATAGACCAGACCAATCTCAAATCTGCATCCCAAAGATGACAAGCGCGGACTTGCATTGTCATCTATCTTGATCCTGACGTGCCTCCCCTGTGCTCTGAGCATGTTGGATGCCCTGGCTTGCGCAATGTAGAAGGCATTGTCGACAGCATCGTAGCCTGAGCAGAGCCTCTTGAGTGATTGCACAGCCAGACCGACGACGGGGCTCTGGCGGCGAACCACTGCCCTGTAGGTAGCCCATGGGAGATCGCCCTGACTCTTGTGAGCACCCCAGCCCCGAGATGTCGATAACACGGTATTAGTAGCGGTATTGATGGCTTTGTCGCAATTTTCGAAGACGTTCTCGTTCATCGCTTCCTTGATCTCCTTTAAAAAGACTTTTGCGTGAGTAGTTGATACAGGTCATTGAGACTTGCAGCGGTTGAGGTGACTGGTCGTTCTCCAAAGCAGGCGACGATAAACCAACAGAAAGAGTCGCCCTCCGTCATTCTGGATACCGATCGAAGGCTCTTGATATTGCGCTCGTCAAGGTGTGCGATGGTTTGCACTCTCAGTTCTTTAGGAAGCTGGTCCATGATGCAGAGTCCTGTGAGGCTAACAAATGGTCAGTCTGAACGTGTCATCAAGGCTGATCACGTACTTCGAGCACAATCCTACGAAACAGCTCAAGGTGTACGCGTAAGGCCGTCTGCATTGCCGGGTGTGTCGGTATTGAGGGGTGAGCGAATAGGTCTGAGATGAGCGCGAGAGAGGCGAGGAGGACGAGAGGGGGGAGTTGTCGTAATATGTTTGTTGACGAAAGGGGCTGAAAGTAAAGGCGAAATGAATTATCTCGGATTTCAACACTTCGTGAGAATTGTGCGTAAGTTTATTGGAAGATCTCAGACTCGTAGGGCAGAGAGTAAAGGGGGAAGGGAACTGTCATGGACATGGGACGTTTATATTCGCTGTTTTGGGGCGCCCTTTGCAAAGGACACCAGCAATGATGGTTAATGTGGTGAAATCGAGCATGTCATAGTTGTTATGGCCAAGCCACTCGTGCTTCGGACTGAGCACACATTTAGTGAGTAGAAATCAGCAACCGCACGACACTGTCGAGTGTTTGTTCTAAAGCTTTGACATTTTGACTGACTTTCACGTCTTTCTTCTTCCCTTTTCTCATAGCTGAACCGCAGACGCAACGAAGGCAAAGCCACCTTGCTCTTTGACAGCTCTACATTGCATATGCACCACCCCAGGTAGCCCAACACGCTTCCTATATCTCGCTACTGCGCTCCACGACAAATCATTCTCCTCCTATCTTTCCGCTCACATCCACCATCAACAGAAAGCGTACTCAGCATCATGGCTCATCTTCCTAACGAAGTGGTCAGGATGATTGCCAAGTACGTAGCAAAGGGGGATCTACCAAACTTCCGGCTCGCCAATAGCACATACCGTGCGCTCTCCGAAGACTGCTTTACCGACAAGTGCTTCGAGGATCTCGTTACATCTATCGACTGTGCTGCTCTCGACCACCTGCTCTCTGCAGTCGGTCACACGCAGTTCGGTCCAGCTATCAAGACTCTCACAATCCAGATGAGCGGCATTCACGAGGAATACTGCGTCATCAGATCAGATATCATGGTGATCTTCGAAGTCTTGCGCCTCAGAAAACAACAGGTCGCCATCAAAGTTGTCTTCACGGCAATGAATCTTCCTGGACCTGGTTCAAAGTGGCACGAGCTCAACAGCGCCGACATCCTTCTAGTCATGTTCGGCAATGTCCAAGACCACTACGACCTGAACGTTTCTCCCAGAACCCTAGACTTCTCTCTGCCTTCGCCGGCCGCGCGCTCTGACATCTCTCCCGCGCGAACGAAGCTTGCCTCGACCATTGCACATCTCTCTCTCTTCGATGAAACCCGCATCACCTACACCGATGCGCCTGGTTTCATTCTCTACGACCCGCAAACACAAACTCTCAAGATAGAGAAGCTGAAAGTCGAACACCTCCATGAGGTACTCCCTAGCTTCAAGCAGACCCCCATTCGCAAAATCTGTATCACCGCCACTGATATTGACGAATCTACCCTCTATGATCTCCTCTGGTTTGAGCAAGACCTTTTGGTGGAAATGGAGCTCAAAGACGTCTCTTTGTTTCCCGCGATTCCAAAGAGTCGCTTTTTCTCACGCCATCACCTTGACGCCCACAGGAATGTCTCCTGGTACCGAATCATCGACATGATGCGCTGTTGCATCTTTCTGGATCGTCTGAATGTGAGCGAGCTGCGTGCAGATGGTGATGTGGAGGTTGCGGCTATCTCGGCCGTCACCACGCCCAACGTCTTCGCCGCCATCCACAACGAGCTTCGCCGCCTCGAAGCTCTACGCGGTTAGACGGTCACAAAGAGGCACATCGGAATCAGTTGGGGGGAGGATTTTCATCGAGACAGACATGATGGATCTCTCTTTTGGACAAGATGGTGGTAGTGAACACTGAAAGGCAATGTACATTCAGACACATTACCTTAGGGGGAATTCAGAGGAGGAAGGTGAGACACATGATCAAGTCTATAGCAGTCCAGTAACACAATCGAATGTATCTCTCAGTAAAATGACTCTGAGTAGACAGTTTTCTTGTTTTGTTTTGCTTTCTGTGCTTTCTAGAGTAAAGGTGCAAGACGGGAAAATCAGAATAACCAAGTTGACCAAAGTCATCGTCACAGTAAGAAGCACAAGGAAGACCAAAGAAACAAAGATTCCAAGAGACAAGTCCATCGAATCCAAGCTATTCGGCGGATATGACAAAGAAAACGAAATCCGTCAAGGCAAAAGAGCCCCGAAAGCAAGCAACGCAGACGGAAACAAAGAAAATGCGCCATAAACGTCCTAACGAGACAGAGCAAGAGAGCAGCGGCGAAGCAAACTGCGAGACGAAGTTCGAGGAGCTTTGAGCTCAGTAGATCGTTGAGTGGGTTTACGATGGGTCATGATGCTAGCGTGAGAAAGTAGATTGTTCGACAGAGCCAATGGAACCCATGATTTCGTCTACTCAAAGGCCGATAGTTACTTGCGCATCTGCCATCTTTTGGGTACGAATAACCTGAGTGAGTCTGTGAGGCACCGGCACCACCGTCGATGCGGGCGGCGAGCTCATCAAGATGCCGAATCATCTTACTGTCATCGTTGTGACGGGGTGGCAGCTGCGAATGCCAGAAGAAAGAAACTCAGCAGGTGAACGCTGGTGGTGCATCAGGGCGCTGAGATCGGCGAAATAGGACAAGGATCCAGTGGTCTAAGTTGTTGATTCGCGACTGGAGAGTAGGACTTTGAGGTCTGAGTCGCGTAGGCTATATAATCCTTCCACCCCCTCGATCAAAAGCTTCTCTCCAGACAACGACTTCAGAGAGATCCGAAGAAGTTGTGAAGATGCCTTTGACAGGAAGCTCACCTCAAACTGCTGTATTGCAGATGCTCGTTGGTTTGGCAAAGTGTGCGAGGTAGAGTGTGCGAGGTAGAGGGGATGAAGCTATCAGGTCAATGAACCACCGCATCCCTGACTGTGATCTTCAGACGAGCGGATTGATGGTGAGTTAGGCGGAAGACAGTACTTTGGCTTCTGGACAATGGCGGCTAGATAGGAGAGATTCAGGAGGGTGAGAGGTGCATTGACCTGATCCCTCTCCTTGCCTTCGCTGTGTGCTGGTGTCTCTCAGGACGTTCCACGAAGAACGACTTCTTGTCGGTTCCTTGACACGTTTCCGGTGATCGAATATACGACCATCCGTCCATCTTGGTTGAGAGAGGTGGTGGTGGGTGGAGAGGGAGTTTATATAGGATATTGAATGGAGATTTGGGAGGAAGCGAGAAGGATAGTTGTTTTGGCGTGATAGTGACAAGGAGGTGTTGGCGATGGGAGGGTGGCGGTGAAGACCAATCTTCGCGGTGCTGCAGAGAGGTAAATTGGCTGTAAGCACCTGGATCTCTTCCAGACGATAACTGTCCAGAGAGTCAGCACAGAAAGCTGGAAAGATGCGAATGCTTCGTACCTGCCTTGGACGTATCACCGAAGGAGAAGATAAACCACAACTCCAGAGCCTTCGAAAGCCACTACATCCTCCAAGACGAACAAAGCCTGTGTATCAGCATCACATCTAATCAAGTAAAGCTTACATATCCAAACAGCAGTGAAACAGCAACATGAAGGAACAAAAATGTCATTGCTACGGAAGAAACCAAAAGACGGACAAAAGAACAATCACCGCACCAGAGAAGAAGCAAAAGAACAAACCACACCGCACTAGAGAAGAAACAAAAGGAAACAAAAGATGCAACCCAAGCTCCCAGAGAAACTCGACCCGTGGGGAGCTTACAAAAACGAACGCCAGAAAGAAAATAGAGCAAGACTGTGGAGACCCAAGACCAGGGAAGAGCTCAACCCGTAGAATGCACGTACGCAAGAACGATTTAAAGAACCATGAACGCCGAAAGCTCAAGAAAGGCTCGCAACGCGCAAAGTGCCAGAAAGAAAAAAGACCAGAAGAGCTCTGACCCGTAGGGAGCGTACAAAGACCGATGCCAGAAATCGGAAGACCAAAACGCCGGTTATGAGTTGTGGAAGAGTATGTATGGCGAGTGCTGCCGTGTATCGCTCATCACCCGTGATGGTACGTTGCTCGTTCTTGATGAAGCATGATCTTGTAGTTTTGTGATGTTTTTGTGCTTTTGTTGTGTTTTAGCAAGAAGTAAGAAGCTTAAAAGCTGGTGAGACGGTGCCGGACAGAAGGCGTAGTGGAAGGAAGACGTGATGGGAAGGAGGTGCCGTTATCGATGAGACTAGAGTTGGAAGGACGCTGAAGCATGTCGATGAGCAGAAGCGATATGCTGGTGCCGAAGAAGGAGGATGCAAAGACGATGTGCTGGTGCTGGCGAAACGAGAGACGAGAAAGGGGAAATAAGGCGAGGCCAGCGATGGGCCCGATGAGCGCGGTGGGCGACTCCGGAGGAGGCTTGTGGAAACCAGGGGCGCTTGATGGCCCCAGGAGAGTGTTGTGCATAGGAGAGGTCGTCTGAATGGTTTGACTAGTGCTTGCGCTACACTGGATGTGTTGATTTGGGGAAGGTGCAAGGGGTGAGAGATGGGCGAGACTGGCGACGATAAAAGTGCCCGCTGAGCGGCCCCAAGTGATGAATGTGCTTCGTGAAGAAGAAGGCGCCGTAAAGTGCTTGCCAGAAGGGCAGAGCCTCTGAGATGAGGCGATGCAGGAAGGAAAGCAGTGGACGAAAGAAACCGCTGTTTTGGTGATTGGGTTGTGGGGTGATTCAGGTGTTTTTGTTCTTTTGTGCTTGTGTTTGTGGTTTGAAACAGGGGTGACAGGAGCAGTCGAGGTAGGTGTACTTGATGCCTGATCCTCTACGGAAGGTAACATCGGTTGATGAGAACTTTTGGAACAATGCAGCAAGGTCTATTGCGGTCAGGAGCCGAGGGATAGCGGTCTTGTGGTCGTAGATCCGGGAGGAACCTTGGTCTCGCTGTCGGTTGTTGGGAAGTGGTTGATTGCGAGCAGGCAAGGTATTGTGGGCCTCTCAATACCCTAGACAGGATTCAAGCGTCTTGAAAGGGTTTGAAGACCTGCCTTAATTCTTTCATCGCCCTCGGCGACAAAGTCAACTTGGAATCCAACCCTGGTTGGTCTAACTCTTTTGTTGAGAAGCTCGACCATGATGTATGCATGGAGGCCCTGAATCTCAAGACGATCAAGAGTATCGCTAAAAATCGAGTGATCGTTTGTGAGAACTGAGTGAAGGAGGTGGCAACTAGTCAACACGAGTTCCTTAACATGATCACCATGTAAGATAGCTTCTATCTCCCTAAACTGATCAAATGACAGACCGTGAGCGTGAACACTCTGCTTACTACGGTAGAAGTGCACCCAGGTCTCGTGCTCCTTGTTCGGGATCACACGGTAGTAGCCAATACCCACATCAGAGGTAATTGGTGAGTCCTCAGCGCAGATGTTGACCACCCATCTCATCAGAGCGGCGTTTGTCGGAGCGGCATCGAAGTTAAGCTCGAGATAGAAGGTGTCGAGTACGAGCCCGGCCTCAGCGACCTTGGGAAGCATGAACTGGTGCGCGAACTTCTGCAAAGCGAGCATCTGGAAAGGGTGGTCCTTATGGCCTCGCTGTGTCGTGAGTTGAATGTATTTCAGACTGATCGAGATTGTGTTCAAACGTTCGTTGCGGTCGGCAAGATTTTTGATGTTGTGGAGAGTCTCTGCGAACATTGCCATATCTTCGTGATAGTCTTCTTCCTCGAGAGAGTGTGTGCAGTCGATCTCAATGGTTAGGCAGCCCATAAGCTCGTTGGGTAGAGCCAAAGAAACAGACGACATGCTTGTGGTTTTTGCAGGCTCGCAGGTCAACATTGCGTAATTTTCGGTTGTGCTATGTCGTTGAGGGTAAGAGATGGTGATGTACGCGTGGAGAGGAGGTGGTGTACGCGTGAAGAGGAGGCGGTGTACGTGCGAAGAGGTGATGGGTGCGATGCGCGTGTGTTGATTGGAAATTTAGAAATCCTGAACCAGCCTCGACACAAATGACAGCCGAGACTTTAGGCAACGACACCACAACAAACGAGTAGACACTGCAGAAATCGCAATTGAGAATTCAAGACAGCATCCTATGCCTGGTCTCGCTACTTTGTTAATTATCAGAATAATCGATTCTGTCCACATCCACTGCGAACTCTTCTCCCTATTCCTTGGACACACATCTGTATCTTGAGTGCAGACCAGTGATCTAAACAGCTAGTGAGATGCAGAGATCTCTTACAGTTCCTTTGCATGTCCACTGAGAGCGATATATCCATTTGCTCTCTTGGATCTGTGTTTCCATGTCTCAAGTGCAGTCTGCCGACCTCACTGCCTGTCAAAAAGCAGAACGCTTTTGCTGATCAAACACACGTCCGCCGAGAGCGATAGTTCTTTGTACTCTTCTAGCACGTCCCATCATTTCAAGGTAGTGACTCAAGTGCTCATCAAAATGCACAATGTTTTTGAAGATTAGTTGAACGGCCAGTGAGAGTAATGTTCCCGACTGCTTTCTCTGGACATGCACCGTATTCCAAAATCTATCTTGCCTTTTGATGGCGAGATTCATGGATGTGTCGGGACGATGAGAGGTCACTCCCTTGATGACATCAAGTTCTCTCAGTGGACATTCACTCAATCTAAAAAAGCACCTTGCCTTTTGATGAGTAGGCAAGAGGTCCTGCAGGGGAGTGGGAGTTTCGATATAGATGTCATCGCAACCGCTCTCTTTGGACCTGTCGCTGGTTGCGAAAACCGTCTTGCCTTTCCATGGTTGGGCTGTGAGATCCCGCACGACAGAGGGAGTGTCGACACTATGTACTTCTCGCATACAGAATCTATAGCAACATCACGCAAGCGGGGAAGTAATACAGATGCATCTTGTATTGCGGTTAAAGGGCTTAGCCTTCGGGGTATTGCTGTCTACCGTATGCTTCATTGATCCTTCTCGTGTATGGCTTAGTTCGCTCTCAGTCCCCTCGATGCCTTCACTGACGGTGCACTCGAGGTTCTGTAGGGTAGTTCGACGTCTATACGCCAGCCACCCGCTCTAGTAGACGCAAGTAGCGCCCTTGCCCTCACACCTTCCGCAGATGGGGATGGTCTTGTCGCATCCCTTCTTGTCCTTGCGACACTTCTTGCAACTGTGGTCGCTCTTCTTGGGAACCGACCGCTCCTCTTCTTCTTCTTCTTCCTCTTCATCGGCAGCGGCGAGCTCGACAGCGACATGCTCATCACGGGGAGCCTCCAGTTCCTCCTCCATTGCGTTGACTGGGTGGCGCATGAAGATTGCAGCATCCCGCCAGCCTGCAGCTAGATTCATCAAGGCGAGCTTAATAGTCTCCTTGCCTCTACAGCGAAGGTTGAGCCCTGCCCAGTGTTTGGGGGATGTCAAAGTAAAGCCGTCTCTCAGATCCTTTAGCTCGCATCCCTCAATAGCTCCCTGGTGTGCAAGAATGGGCAGCACGTTGTGCCAGTAGCCCGGGATCTTAGGCCACGGCTTCGTTGGATCCAGGAGTACAGGGGTCTGGTACAGCGAGACGTTGTTGATGCTCAATCTACTGAGCGTAACGCTAGTGATGTGTGAGAATGTGTTCGCGCGAAATTCGCAGTTTGCGAGCACGAGGGCTTGAAGGGCAATGCCCCCGTTGAATACGTCGAAGAGATGCATACAGCGGTCGAAATAGGAGAGCGTCAGTCCGAGAGCCACTAGGGCCTGCTTAGTGGGGTGGTAGTCCAAACGGACGTTGTAGTTGGCTTGCACATCCTCGTATCTGATGTAGTGGCCGTAAGGGAGTGCCATGTTGGCGGAATTTGTAATCTTGATGGCGTCAACGAACTCGGACATTCTGTGGTAGATGTGTGCTGGTGCCATGGCAGATGTAGCTAGTAGGAGTGTGATTGTTTGAGAGGGTCGAAAAGTTGACGTCTGGTGTGCTAGAAACAAAAGTGGTGTTGATAAATTTGAGCGAAAAGTGTCTTGGGTGCTTCGTTCTCACAGCCGAACATTCACTTCCTCCACGAATTCACACGTTCTCGGGTGAAGCTGTACCTGGCCTTCATCTACACAGCGATGACAAGATAAGAAGCAATGTCTATCCGCGCCCTACTACAGGTAGTTGTGTCTCTTACACTGGCACTCCGGAGTTACATTGGTTAGTGGCTATCAACCTATCGAAACCTCAGGAAGCTCTACAGACGGTCTCTACACTCGCAAGGTTGAACGCAGTAACATGGTTTATCGCTTAGGCATCCACCTTAGCAAGGGCATGTATTGATCTAGATAGACAAACCAAGCAATTACAGGATGAGAAATGCACGCCAATAACAATGGCGGAATGACCGGCACGAAACCTTCTGATGACTTGCTTCCTCTCCCCTCAAAGGTCGTATACAATCGATTGTCTCAAGAAGCATGACGTAAGACTGGGAGAAGTCACATCTCCGTGGATAGCCTGATCTCCATTCCAAGAGCATACTACATAGTTCTGTGCTATAGGAGCGGAACAAAGAAGAGCAAGAAGGCTACAAAACGCGAAAAGAGAGGCCATCAGCCAATCCAGGCTTGCTCCCCTGTTGGATGTTCAATTGCTGCAGTGTGGTTATGACCGAAAGGAGTCTCATTGGAACTATATAAGAGTCTATGCAGCTCCTGCGAGAACTCGTGGTAACGGCGGCAACTTCAACATCACCCAAGCCGCTGGTAGGAGTGCTGATATAGTAAGTGTGTCTGACTTTGCTTCCTCGGACCTCCAGCTTTCTCCAGCTTCGTACAATCTTTCAACAGCCTAGTGTAGACGCTTCCAAAGGACAACCTTTCCTCGAGAGTCGCAGCTCTACTGAAAGATCGTACCGATACACAAGAGCGACATGGTATTGAGTAGACAGTCTTGAGGACGGTTGCTCCTGGAGTGAGAGAGTGTTCAGGTCTTGAGCTTTGGCTTCTTGTGTGTCCATTGTGTCCTATAGTTCTTGGGTGGCTTCTTGGGAGGCTTGACGGAGGCGGTAGGAATGGCGCTTGGTTTCCTGAATGCTGGCCCCGGTCTGACGCGAGAGTTATCATGGGTTCCAAAACTGGAAAGCATTTCATGGACCTCCTGAGCACCAATTTCCCCCTGGGTCGGTCCTGTAAACACTGCACTTTCGCCATTGATGAGGCGACTCAGACGGTGGACATGTGCTGAGCGACGGCTTGATGACACCAATCCAGGGATGGCTGCCTTCTGCGTTCCGATGGTCGCGACTGGGCCAAGTATGCGAATAACTGAATGCGCCGATAGACTGTCTGACGTGGTTCATGCCGGAACTCTTGAGGAAAACAAGTGTCGAGGAGTCTAATGTGCTCGACCTCCCAGTCGGACAGCGTGATACTCCAACCCCTCGCATGATCGAAACCCACCGCTCCTTTCCGAACTTGGAGGTTGAAGGTTCAAGGTAAGATGGAAACCATGCATCGAGTCGTGTCGGGGGCTATAGGTCATGGACGATGATTTACGTGTGCCCTTGGTGCCATTGCCGACGAACATGACAGTGTGATCCGCATCTGGCTGGCTGATTATGTCGTGAAGCACCTCAGTAAACCTATCCAGGAGTCCGGTCATGGTGATGGTTGTGTGTGAGGTGCGCAACGACGCACACGACTGAGGAATGAGGAACACGCAGCGTGATTGATGGAGTTGAAGGGATGTGGGAAGAGGACGAAAGAGAGCTTGTGGAAAGGATTGCGGGCGGAAGCTTGACGACACACTTGTGCGCACGACGCGGTGTTCTCGACCGAAAACAGATGGACTTTTGAACGATCATGTTTGACCACATCTATCTAGTGCTATTTCTGCAGTCTCCCTTGCCGTTGACATTAATTATCCAGAGAAACAGTAGAACAGCACCGAGTGTTGTTATATCATCACTGTGTCCATAGCTGCGTGTTTCAGAGGTCTCCGTCCATATACCAAATTACTCGGCCGAGGGGCTGATCCCGCAGAGTTGTCGACGTTCATCTGATGAACGTCTTGATTTCTATCTACTGTATAGTACTATGCGTTCGGTCCAACGAAATTGCCAGGGCCCAGGGATTGTCTCACGTCTTGAAGACCGGGTCCGCGTGTTCAAGAAGGCTACCGGCTTCCTCGCATCCTAGCCAACTCATTGCTTGTTCTTTGTGCTGTTCGACTGTTTCTCTCCCAGACCTGGTTCTACTCTTGATGGCTCCTTCTCACTGACCACCTCCTCCTCCCTCTCCTTCTGTATCTCCACCTCCTTGACAACGGTCTTGTCCTGGACTAGAAAGTCTAGGGAGGGCTGTTGGCGGCTAAGAAGCTGCCCCAACATCTTGCCGACCATCTCATGTCCTTGAGCCTCATAGGTGTGCTCGACATATTGCTCTTTGGCACCAATCCAGAGTTGCCCGAGGCGTAGATGCTGAAGATCGGGAAGCCTTCTCGCGAGGCTGAAAATCCGGATCCAGGCGCCGCGGGTGCACGACTCCATTTGGCGGTTCCAAGCGTCAGGATTGCCGGGTTTGTGGTCCTTGTATTGGTGTGTGTTGACGACTGTCAAGCTGCGGAGTGAATTGGATACGAGAGTGTAGAGGAAGTGTAGGGAATCGAGGTCGCAGTTTCGGAAGCTGAGGGATTTGATTTGGCGATTGTGTAGCCATCGCGCCAAGATGTCATGATGGTAGACTGATGTATTGAGGAGAGCGAGAGTTTCGTGTTGTTGTGAGAGCTTCGCAGTTGGACACTCCGAGAGAGGTTGTTCCGGAGAGCAAAAACGGACGACGATGTCAAGGTGTTTAGGTACGACTGTAGGAAGTTCCCAGAGGCTCTCAGCAGCCTCGATTTCTTCTCTATGCGAGCTTGGGGTGATGGCCTGCTTTAGCTGACAAGTCAAGGGGCGATCTGAGCCGTTCTGATCCTTGGGTACTTCGAAGTCGTAGATAATGCTCTCGAGGGGCAGTTTTGCCTTGCTTGCAGCTGGGATCATGCGGGCAACTAGAAATTCCCTCATGATGGCGTGGGACCTCTTGGAGATGACAAAATGCTGTTGGTGGGCAACAGATTGATCACGACGCACGCCGATGCATGACAACTTGCCGTACTTACCGAAGCTTCTGAACGCGCGGTCAAGCAGGGTCAGATATTTGGCGGTTGGCTTTGACTTGATCTTGAAGCGGATTATGACGGTCTAGACGTGGCGGGCATGAGGATTGACGCTCAGTGCGTAAAGCTGCTCAAAGCCTCTACTTGACAGCTCGAAATGTCGTTCAGAGAAGAAGATGCGGTACAAGGCAGCTGTCGTCAAAGAGTTCATGCGTCTGTCTGTGAGTTGTAGGTTGAGAACGTCCTCGCCTTGGAGGTATGCGGTGACCATGAGCATAATCTCAGGGGGCAGGTCTGAAATGGTTGCCATAACGAGAGATCTGTAACGAGATGCTGAATGTAAGGTGTCGATGCTGTTGATTCGTGTGAAAAGCTTGCGTCGTCGTTTATGTGGTCTCCAATGGTCACCTGGAGCCCCAGATAAACGAAACCAACCCCGTATCAAGCAAAGTCTCCGACTAAGCCCATCGAAACGCAAGAACAAACAAATAACCGTGTTCGCACCGAGGAATATCATCTTACATTCGAATCAACATCACTGCCACCATCATCAACAACACCAACAAGACCACCTTCGCCAAAATCGTCACCGACATCACCACCATCAAAATGCTTTCATGGCACCACCTCCTCAAGGCTCCTGTCTTCCTCTCCGGCCTCATCGTCAACGCCATATTGGCCTTCTTCCTGCTTTGGGCCGTGAGGACTGGCCATGACGCACGTGTCTGGTTGCCCCTTGTCATCTCAATGGTGATCATCGGTATCATCCAGGGCGCCTCAGGTAGATAACGCCCAGTCCTTACTCTCAGCCTCGCTGACCTCTCGACAACAGTCATGGCATTTCTGTGCCTCGAGCCAGAGCCAGAGCCAGAGCCAGATGTGGATCGTGCCCTGGATGATATCAATGCCATCCCCATGTTTGAGTTAGAGCTCGCCAGCTCCTCTGAATCCGAAGAAGACGACTAGAGGTATGGAGGGAGGCAGGAGGACGTGTGGACCTGTGGATCGGGCAAGAGAAGGAGTGTGATAGTAGTCATCGTCGCCAGAAATTGATCAGCTTCCTCGCCTCGCATTCCAGTCTATTTCTGTGAATATGCACGATGAATCTGCCATCTATGCACGTGTCCAAGGAAGTGAGGCATAGCAGTATCTCTCAGTGGACAGTCACGTTTGAATCACACTATCATGCATTTTGATAGAGGCGAACGGACCAAGCATCACGAAGGAGATGTATCAGGAATCTCGCAGACGTTAGCAGACAGAGATGCTGTGGCAAGATCACAGGCTACAGCGCCTGCATAATGAAACGTTTTTATACCATACAGGTGGTTAGGCATCTTGTCCTCGCACATGAATAGATGGTCACTACGAAATGAAAAATTTCCCTGTCTGATTCGTTTCTCTATCGATTGCTGCGCCCACTGCTGTTCCAGCATGTCAACTTCTCCAGGTTTGTAGATTTTCTAGTTCTCCTCCCGACAACACCACAAAATCGTTCGCGCCAGTTACGAAGAGCACATTTCCTCTATCTTCCCCTACCATCAAGTCATCCCGCCGAGCATTCAGGACCAAGAGGCAAGCGCCTATCGGTTTCTATAGTCGAGAGTCGCACTGACAGCCATCTAGCTCCTCAAGCCATACCCATAAATACCATCAAGGTCGTTCAAATCTTCATCAACACCTCGTCCGCCATCAAAATGGCCCACACCGACTCGTCCCCTGCCATCGAGGAGGCCATCACCGCCATGACACAGCTCGGCATCTCCTCCGCCGACGAGCTCAAGACCAGCAACCCTGGCAACCAATCCCCCACCGCCGCCGACCCCGAGCGCTTCTCGTTCAGCGCCCTCGTCTCAGTCGAGACCAAGCCACTCCCTCCTGCCGCCGCCTCCGACCTGCCTCAGCTCTCTCACGAAGAGTTTGAGGGTGTCTGGGCCAGATGGAGGGACTTGGCCTTTGGTGACGACCACGACGCCCCCGACCCGATGGTCCAGGCCCAGGTCATTGGCCCCAACCGCGAGGTCGACCGTGACTGGGTCAACATCTTTGGACCCGAGTAGAGTAGAGGCACGATGCGGAGGGCTTGTTTGTAGCGCTGCCGCCGAAAGGCACGAATGAAACGATTGTGTACCACCCCAATTAGGCTTTTCTGCCAACTTTTCACAAGGAGATAAGTGTGAAGCTGCATTGACAATGAATGGATGTAAAGATCAGTGGTAGGAGTTCTGAGCGAACGATGTCTCATTGGACAAAGCGGCCGTGGCGAAACCGATGATGCATTTTTACAGGCTGTATATGAGGGCAACACAGCCGTCGGAGCAGTATGCGCAAAAGTACCTTGGATGAGATGGCCTCGAAAGAGAAAGAAGGCCTGTTATCTTACGTATTATCCTCAGAATGGCTGCTAGTTCCATGACCCTGACCTCAATCTCACGGTCGCACAATAACGACGGAAACATCGAAAGCTGAGTCAACGCTCCGGAAAAGCAGGCAGATACTTTTTCGTATCGAGTATATGCACGAAAAGACTGGCGACAGGCGTGTGTACCATTCTTAGTCAACAGTGTCACTCGCAGGTCGGCAGGAGATGAAGTCAAAAAACGGTGACTAGATTTAGAGGGCGATCATTACCGAGGTTGAACCTTCTTGAACTCGACGACGTCAACTGCCGCTTGACGAACCAACCCAAGCCTCCATCTCTTCCAGACAAACATAAACCGTCTTTTGCTTTGTTTCAACCCAAAGTGGCGGCAAATCTCATCAAGGCTGTTTTGAGAAGAGCAGCGCGACAAAGACCAATTGTGACCAAAGATATCATGACCGACCAGCCAACCGACGCCCGCGAGCGTCTGCGACAAAACTTCCTCGACCATGACCCGCAACAGCATCCAAACCGATGGGAGCATCTCTGGCAACAAGATGACCTGCCTTGGGACAAAGGCTTCGCTTCGCCTGCTCTAGCCGATGTTCTGAAGGACAGAAAGGACTTGCTTCCAGTAACATCTTCCGGCCGCCGTCCTCGCGCTTTGGTGCCCGGATGCGGCAAAGGGTATGATGTGCTCTTGCTTGCCAGTTGGGGTTATGATGCCGTCGGTGTTGAGGCCGCTGCTACAGCTGTCAAGGCTGCCAATGCCGAGTCCAAGGGCTGGGAGGACAAGCCTGAGTATGCCGTCAAGGATGAAGCCAAAGGCCCCGGAAGTGCCAGATTTGTTTTTGGTGACTTTTTCGAAAAGGACTGGGAGAAGGAGGCGCTCGGCGAGGATGGCTCGAAGGAAGGGCAGTGGGATCTGATCTATGATTACACTGTAAGTTGATTCCGAACACACACAGGTCGCAGAGGGAGAGAACTGATGACGACAAGTTTTTGTGTGCTTTGCCACCGGCCTTGAGGCCCGAGTGGGCAGCTCGCCAGTCATCTCTGCTGTCACCATCTGGTCGCCTGATCTGTCTCGAGTTCCCTACTTACAAGCCTCCGTCTACTGGCGGTCCGCCATGGGCCCTCCGTCCGGAAACCTACCTTGCACACTTGAACCAGCCAGGTAAGGATGTGGAGTATGATGAGGAAGGGCTTGCTGTTTGGAAGGAAGGTCAGGTGCCTGGAGATGGCGCCTTGGAGAGAATTGCGCACTGGAAGCCAGAGAGAACCCACAAGATTGGTGAGGGTACTGACAATGTCAGCGTCTGGAAGAGGAGATGAGAAACGACCAAAGGGCATAGACTGATGAAGTCGCGAATGTCTCATTGCTGCGCACATCGTAGAGTAGTTGGAACAGATTCAGTACTTCCTATACTATCTCTGCTGCACTACTTGTCTTTGTTCACCTTCAATAGGTACAGAGAGAGACCCGAATTGCAACTGATTCCACATTTCTCTCTGTGGGCCTTCTGAGCATATCACTTTCGCTTCTGCATTTTTACAAGGCTTTTCTTGCATGCTCTCATAGAGAGTCCATAGTTGCGTAGAAGAATGATTTGTGACGGATATTGTGGGCCTCTCTCACTCCAATTGTGAAGGAGGATATTGACGCCAAAATGCAAGGGCAGATTCGGATTCGGTCATAGGTCCAAAGAGTGCTTAGTACATATGAAGCTCAATCAGGCTCTCAGTGGCAGTTGTGGTGCAAGCGAATTGGCTTGTGCAATTTGATAGTTGTATTGCAGGCAATCGCTCGTGATGGAAGGAGTACTTGGATGAACAAGTTGGAAACCCATGGATTGCGTTCTCCTACGCCTTGCATGAGTCTTCATGACGCTGTTACAGTGCAACAAGTATTTGCGAATGCCTGTACCTCCAATGAGAGCACAGTTGTCCAACAGTTTCAGAGGAGCTGAGAGCTCAGACACCAGGCTGGTCTATCTTCTCAAGTAGCCAGGAGGAGCAGTGATCATGTGCAATGATTTCTGAGTCCGGCGACATCAGAGCTGAGAATTCTTTGTCATTGACCAGAAAGGTCTTGAGTTGCTGTAGACAGCCCGAGGGCCCGGAGGAGGCGTTGTCTCGAGGGTAGTATGCCTGTGTGTGGTCGATCTTTATGCTTTCTTGACAGCGTAGGTTTGGATGGTGATTCCAGTGCTCTGCTACGACGGCGTGGAAGGTGGTGATGTGATGTTGCCAGTCATCAGGGTGGGCGCGGATAGTATCGGTGTCGATGAATGCGCCACCCAGCTCGGAAATGTATTGGGCGTATTTGTACCCTCGTACGGGGTTCATGTCCTCGGGCATCACGCAGCTTTCTCTGTGAACATGTCAGTATCACTCTGTTCTGTGTCGAATAGTCATCTGCAACCTACGTGTCAATCGATACGATGCGGATGTTGGGGCCATTTGGGGGCCACACCGACTTTGGTGGGCCCGTCTCCTCTAGACTATTGAGCCCATGAACTTCTGCAGCGTCCTCGAGAAGGTTTACAGTTAGGAGGATTGTGCTGGTCGCGTCGTCTACAGCACAATGCTGTACAGGTACCCGGTCGTCACGAGGTGTGTCACCTGGGTATCTTGCCTGAAGCTCTCGCTGAGTCGTCATGCGCAGGCCGAACTCCTCGGTTGCCTCGATGAGCTTGTATTGGCCTCCTGGCCCCTTCCCTGCCACCTTGCCTTTTGGTCGCAGCTGCTTGGCCATTGGCTGCACATCAAAAGTTTTCGAGAAGACTGCATCACAGTCTAAGCCTAGGCTCACCAGCGCCTCCCTGTCCCCGTGGGCGTTGAAGAACGTTGCGATGCACGGTATGCGGTCCTGTGAGCGGTGTAGTCTAGAAGATGCTTCGCTTGACACAGCGGAAGAGAGGTCGTGCACACAGCTTGAGGTGGTCTTGCCTCGATCAGGGGCGCTGGAGGCGATGAGATTGTCGTTAGTGGTCATAATTTCGCTGTGAGTATGTTGTGCCTTGCGAGAAACGTGCTGGATAAGAAGGGAAGCGGGGTGGCCTATTTTGAAGGGTTTTGGGATAATATATAAAAAGAAGCAAGGGTCCGGAACAAGATCAAGCTTGAAGCGTCCAGCAACCACACCGACCCCGAACTTTCTGATGAAGATGAGAAAAGAGACCCCGTAGCGTGCTATTCGTAGGAATCTTGACGGTCAAGCTGGCAAGAGGGCAGCCTCCACGGGCACATCGACCAATCCTCCCCTGATTGTTCATTTTACACAACCCGGTCCGTAGCGGTCGAAGGACCACAAAACTTGTCTTGCATAGTCATATATAGAACTGTATCATTATCTAGCTATCTGGCCTACTCCAATCATCCCGTTCCCGCTTACCATCTGTTCTCCTTTGATTATGTGTTCCCCTATTACCATTCAGTCTCCTCTCATCAGATCCTACGTGACCGAAGCCACTACATTGACTGCTGGTCATGAACGGTAGAGAGAATATTTCATGGAGTATAGAAGTAAACAACGCTGATTGCATGTGGTACAAGCGTAGCTTGTAGGGAAGCAGCGGGTCAACGAGCAAGTGATGAGCAAACGGGTGTCGAATTTGCTGCTGTGCGGCGTACCAGCTACACGCTATTTTGGCCTCAATACACCCACTTTGGAAGCTTTCTGGGATCCGCCACAAGCAATCACTGGCGCTTTCAAGCACCTCGCTCATAGATCTTACTTCTTTGATTACTAGACACTGCTTAACTATCCTAACTTCAAGGACGCGCGGATCGTTAGACCAAACCAACGACAACCGTCCAGACCCCTCGTTCAGCCTTCACTGACGTTTCCACGCGAACCACTTCTCATTTTTGCTTCAGAGAACCGCAGAACTACGCACACCAACGCAAAACACCCTCAACTCCATATATTCGTACGGCATGGATCCTCTGATCTCATCATTGCGTGAGCAAGCCATGCTGAAGAAGCGTACAACGATTAGCAACAACAGCACTCCACTCCTCCGTATGCCAAACGAGATCTTGGTTATGATTGCCGAACGAGCTGATAGACCTACCCTACGACTGATGCGTCTCGTCTGCAAGAAGCTGAACAACTACTCTACTGAGACGTTTGGCAGGACGCAGCTCCACACTCGTCGCTTTGTCTTCTCAGAGCATGGCATCCGCGGATTCCACGACCTTGTGTTCCATCCTGTTCTGGGTCATTTCCTTCGTAGCGCACAGTTCAGCACATTCAGACTGGACCTTAGCATGAATGCCGTGGTCAAACTCGGAAGAACATGTGTTGCCAGAAAGATCGGAAAGAGCGTTGACAAGGGAGTAATCGACGAAAGCTTCAAGTGCACTGAGTTGCTGAAGGCTTCGAGAATTCACACGTATACCTCGGATGAGGCTGCCGGTACTCGTAAGCGAAGATTCACACCATTGATTGAGGATCTTCTTCACCGCGCATTCAAACGCCTCTACCACATCAACATCAAGGCCAGTACATTCAGCATCGGCGTCTACGATGACTTCGCGAAGGTGGATCTTCATAACGTGTGCTACAAGACGTTTACCGGAGCTGCATACGAAACCTGGCCAACAGCCCACCAGAAAGGGTATGGTTGGAACAGGTTGTACGACAACCTGCCGTGCCAAACTTGGCAGTACCGACCCGACATCCCCCTCCGCTATATCAAGCGGGCGCTCGCTGGTTGTGGCTGGAATCCATCGATAGCATTCTCACTACAGGCTTTGCCAGGAGAACTCTGGGCACCAGACCGCTTCCACAAGCAAAGAAACGCCAGTAATTACGTTGCACAAAATCACCTCATCAACCACATGATTGTAAGGGGGATAGACACCCTCTGGGGTCCCCTTTGGGACAGACAAGACGTCTGTGTAAAGGATCCTCTCAGGATGATCAAGCTTCATGGCAAAACTGCTTGCCTCGAGTTTCGCGGAATTTTCGTGGGTGCTGGAAAGGTCTCGCTGTTGGAAGTCCCCATCTTTCCCGACTGCAATGCATGGGGCGGGTTCCGCGGCGTGCTGCTAGACCACCGCCTTGAAGAATTGCGCATCTCCTGTTGCGCCATGCGCATCATCGACCTGATAACCATCATTCTCCACCAAGGCCGTGACCTCAAGAAGATCACAATCAGCAACACAACCCTGATTTTTGACCACCACCCTCACACCTGGAACCCCCTCACCCATTGGTATATCATGCCTCGTCTGTTTAATCTGATCCATGACCTCCCTCAGTTGGAAGCATTTTCGCTCGATCACGTTGGCTTGGCCGATGCAGATAAAGATTTGAAGATGATCTTTGGCTACGATGTGTACGAGGAGATCTGGGAAGGCCGCGAGATGATCTGCGATAGAGCTGCAGCCTGTGCCGCAGCTCTTCGCGAGGAGTTTAACGCGATCGAGGACTTTGATATGGAGCGCATGATCCGCGTGCAAAGACCCACGACCCCTGCTTTCCTCTCAAGCTGGACTGAGAAGGGAGAGCAGACCGAGCCCCCGACATTCTATGACTGCTCTGGTAAGCCCGTTCGCAAAGGGTTTGCCGAGGCCGAGAGCAGGTGGTGAGACAGGAGCTTCAAGAGACGTCGGGTGGCTCACGAGGGCGGGTATGATGAGAGAAGACGGGGCTGACAGTCGCCGACTCTGATTTCGACTTGGAGCTACTGGAAAGAGAGGAATGAGAGGAAGAGACATTTGTATTGAGCCGCGAGCGTACGACAGAAGGTCGATCGATTGGTCGTACGGGAGGAACGATAGATGGGCTTTAGTCAGGAGAAAGAGATGTTCCAACAAAAAGACTCATCTAATCGTCCGTCTACGACTGTCTGATAGACAGAGCGAAAGACGAACGACACAGTCCGTAGAACAGAAATATTTAATCCCCATTCGAAAACACTAAATCAGGTGACTTTCGTGGCAAGCCGTGCTCGTTGCTACGACATCATAACGACCAAGCAGAATTCGCAAGTGAATACTACCGTCAACAACGCGTGGCAGTTACGCTATCACACAACTCCGTGTTTGCAACTTGCCGTCAAACCTCAACCATAAACATCTCGTTACCGCTACATCTTTACAACCACCAAATCACCTCACACGACATCCTTTCCACCATCTTCCTTCCCACCAAAATCAACAACACAAACCACAACATGTCTTCCATCTTCTTGTCGCGTGTCTTTCTTATCGCCGTTGTCATTGACCTCGCCACTCTGGCCGTTGTCATCTGGCTGATGGCCTCAGGTCACGGCCCTGATGTTTGGCTCGTGGCTCTCGCTGCTTTCTTTCTGTGCACCATCTTCATTGGTGCCTATGGTAAGTCTGGATATCGATGCACCCCCCTGAGCTCCACTGACCATGCTCAAGTCCGCTACAACAAGCCAAAGACCGCCGACGTCGAGGGTCGTGGTGGTATCCCCATGAACCGTTTGCGCTCGTACTACCACCGCGACGGCTCGGTCAGCAGCGACAGCAGCAACGACAGCGACGGTATCGACCGCTCCAGTCTGCGCTCGATTGAGGGCCCTTACGCTCGTACTCCTGCTCGCATGCTCGGCGTTACTCCTCATGGTGGTTTCTCGAACAGTGCTGCCACCTTGGTCAACCCTCCTGGTACTGGCGCCCGCATCTCCCCTGGTAGATCTCGCTTGTCAAGTGCTTCCACCCTTGTACCTCCTCAGGCAACTCACACCCGTACTGCCCGCACCCACCACGGTCACTCAGCCGCTGCCTCTAGCACCAGCATTCCTGCTCAGCCTCAGACCCCCATCATCCGTCCCCAGATGGCTCACACCCGCCCCGCAACTCCTTTGTTCCGTTGATGACCTGATCATCTGTGAGTATTTGACCCTTCGCACGAGCTCGACCGAGCCTTTGCTAATGACTACAAGGAGCAACAATGGCCTGCCTGTATATCATAACATGGGACAGCGCCCGAACGATGACATGATTCACGAGCTGCATTGGGACGAGTTCAAGGGAGTGGAAGGTCATCACAGATAAAGATGAGTGCTACCACGCATGAGATTCCATTTCATCACTCTACATCAAGAGCGCCTAGCAAAACGGAAAATGGAGGTGGTTTCACCCGCAAGGCAAAGCACACTAGATGACGAGCAGAAAAGACACAAAAACAAGAATGAATGCGACTGCCTACTACTCAAATGAAATACTGTCCTTCCGTCCAAACTTCCTGTTCCCTTTCAAATCACTCAGGTGAGATATCTCCAGCGTCGCTGTACTTCCTGATCGTGTAGAAGCGCTCAGAGGGACTGTTCATAGCAGATGCCGTACGTCTTTTCGATCTTGTAAATGGCAGCGGCGATGTCTGAGATCTCGTCTGGATTTTCTTGGTCGGCCAGATAGTTGATGGCTCACCAAATCTGGGCTCTCCAAATTTGGGCTCACTGAATTTGGGCAGAGTTTCTGAGGGCTCACCAGACTCGGGTAGGGGTCTCGAGGACTCGCCAAACTTGGGTAGAGTTCTTGGTTTTTGAATCACGCGGTATTTCCGCTTCTCAGGACCATAGGCCCTGACAGCAATGGCGAGTCCCGCAAGAGGTCCGTTTTCTGCATCCTCGTGCCATTGTTCCAGTTCTGTTCCGCTGATGCCGAAAGGCCTTCTGAGGGTCAGAGAGTAACCTTCTGGTACGGGATAGAAGGTATAGTTGTCTTTTGGATGATACCAGCCAAGAGATTTGAATGCTGCATCCCAGGATCTTGGCTTGGTGAACCGCTTACCGTCAGGCGAGGCGGGCATAGGCGTGCGGCTGATGCATTTGGGGAAACCTCTTGGGTCGGTGTCGTTGATCAAAGCAAGCTTTTGTTTACGCCTCTTCGAGACTACTTCGTGTGGTATGTATATACAGGGATCCGTAATATCCTTTTCTGAGATCTGAGACCTGTGAGCGTCAAGGTTGAACGGTACGTGGGTTTTCACTGGCAATTTGCACATTTTATTGGCTCTCCAGCAGTGCACAATGACGATTGGTAGCTTCACTGTCCCAATGTTCCCGGATTTATCCTTGTAGACAGCATAGTTTGGAGGAGGATGCGACAGAGAGTTGACTTTGAGTAGGGTCTCCCATTCCTTGAGGACCTTAGCTGGCGGCAGTATATGGAAGGATTCTGTTAATCCTCCGTCTGGTCCGATGAACCACCTTCTGTAGATACTGAGCTTCTCGTCGTAGAACCAGACACGGTCATTTCGAAGATAATCGGGCGAACCTCCATCATATCCGAATGTCTTGGGCGCTTCTGGAGCAAAAGGTTTCCCGGCGAAACGCTTTCGTGACTCCCGCTCTACATTCGGCTTCTTATTCTGCACAGGCTTGGTAATCTTTGCTGGCTGTTTGTGAGATCTCTTCACCGCGGCGGATTTAATTGGGTCTTTGACCGGGATAGTTGACACAGCAGGTGCAGGCAACTTGATATCGAAGATGCTGCGAAAAGGTTGAGCCTTAGTGATTTTAGCCTCTATCTTTTTCTGCGAGACTGGGTGGACTACCTCTTCCGCTGCGAATGCAAGACGAGCGGATCGACGAGTTTTGGGAGTAACAGAAGCCTTTGGCTTGTTCTTGTTTCCCTTGCCCCCTCTGGCGTGTTTCTTGATGCTCTTCGGCGCAGCAGCAGCCTTTATCTTGGTCTTTCCGACCTTCTTGGACTTTTGCTTCTTGGATGCCATGATGAGACTTGCGTGGATGGAATTAACCTAGTAGCGAGAGCGTTTGGGTCAGGATAGGTTTTTAATTCGCTGAGCACAAAGCGATCTTGAAAAGTGAAATATTGCCGGATCCGGCGATACGTGGTGTAACTTAACGACTACCACAAAGGAAATGATTGGAGCTTTGTTCACCAGGCTGTAGGTCTCGAAGTTGATTAGAGAGCTAATACGTATCTGCCCATGTAGGTAGATCGACATCCGACCGCCTGCCATCTGCCCCTGTTCTTGCTAGCGGCGCAAGCCAGGCCCTTCAACGATGGAAAAGATCGGATTGCCGATATTAAACGCAGACTTACGTTCTAGCCTTTTCTCCTGATATAGATAGATTATCTGGACAATCGTATTGGGCACTTTTTTTATGTCTACCAAAGACAGGTAAGGAAAGATCAGACAACGCGACGTGAGGGTGAGAAGGAGCGGCAAATCTCCGGGATTTGTTGGTGGGGCAGGACCGATCATCAGGCTTCCGTTCTCTTTGTTCTTCAATGTCACACTCTATCTTACTAAGGAGACCATGCAAACCTCTCAGGAGGAGGCATCAACACCACGTTGGGACTGGATACAGGACCAATCCAATCCGCACAACGGACCAGTCGGACTCTCCTATCCGTTTTTCTTTTTTCGCTTTTGCAACTATATATCGCCGGATGCTCTCGTTTGGCCGCCCCATCTCGATTGCTGTGGACGTTTTGACTCAATCTAGTAGATTCTCTGTTCGATGTCTTCTTGATGCCTGCGAAATGATTGTCAGGCGAGTCACGCAGAATGACGGTATAGCCAATCTCTGCTCAATCCTCGATTCTCGCATGGAGATATATGGAGCTAGAAGTCATATTTGCACCTCACCTACAGTGTGACTGGACTTGGTACCTAAAGCTACCTGCAGGGGCCAGACAATATTCCATTCATCTCAAAATGCTTGCTAAATTGATCGTCAGTGTTCTCACCCTAGGCACTCGTAGAGAGAAGATCTCGATGTTGATGGTAACATCGGAGAGAAATAAAGGCATCAGGTCTGTGAGATTCCCCCCATCCTCGCTTGGTACATGAAATCATTTCTACTTGTCTCAGGAATGGAAGGTCTCAGCAAGAAATCGCTGACCTCCCTTCCTCACCCCCCTCTGTACGTTTCAACCAATCGGACTGCTCTGCAGAAGCTAAAGCATCAGGAACTCAATAGTGAGTAGTCTGGCCATTGCTGTGGGCTAGGTTATTGCACAATGACACAAGCATCTATCTCTAAGCGACGAAGAACTCGAGCGACATGTGTGTTTGTTAGGAGAGTTGAGGCTTCGAGCATTATACATCCATGATCATCTAGTCACATTGCTTGTGAGCGATGCTGGTGATGACTTCCGGAAACCAAGAACACATGAATTTTACGCGGACAGTCAAGACTCGGGCTGTAGTCTCCACAATTGCCACTTTCTAGATCTGGGTGAACTAAATCCGTTTCTATTGTACATGGGTTGCAAGATGACAGTCAGGCACATCTCTTCCTAATGGCTATCATCTTAATCATGAACAATTCAATTTTGGAGCAGTGCCTCTCGCTTTAGAACTAGTTACCGAATTGAACTGAGAAGCTCAATGATGCCCTCATCAATGGACAGCCCTTGCATACCTTGTGTCCAAAAAAATCCAAAGGTAAGAGTAGATGGCAATCAGGTCTGTGGCTCTTTTCCCAGCTCGTCCTTCTCACATATTATCTACTTACCTACCAAGGATGTAGAATACTTTTCTTAGGACAGTAGATGTGATATTGGACATCACTAACCCGATCAACCTCCTCTCCTGTGCCCTGCTGCTGACCCGGCTACCAGATTGCTGGATCTGAAGGGGATCGGTGTCACCATGACGGTAGTCGAGTTTTAGTCTCTTAGATGCTGGCGGCTGCTCGAGGAGGCCGTTTGATCATTTTCGCTCGAAGAAAATGGGTTGTCTTATAGCTAGTCAAGATATGTGACATGTCAATTGACGCATCAAGACTTGTTCGTTTTGAAGGTAGACTCACAATCTGCACGGACTCCGAATGCTTTTGATCAAGTTTGCTTAGATTGATAGCGTAACTTTATAGCCAAAATAGGCATCGAATCATGTCCTTCAGCATTGCAGCAAGGTTTAGCGAGGCTGAATCGATATCACTTCTAGGAATGTGCAGTGGCATGGATATGGAACATGGACAATTGTGTACCTTCCGCCTTTATATCATCTTCTTTTGTACATCAGGCAAAGGTACATAAGCACAACTCTAAAAGTCATCATGCAAGATCACTTCGCTTATCTCGCCATAACATATCGAGTACAACCACCAAATTTTGACTCGTTTCTTCCTATGGATCTCCTGAATCCGTACTTTCTTGGACTATCAAGATCGCGCGGTGCTTACAGAACCGAAGCCATTGTGAGTGGAGAAGATGGGTACGTTATACGGAATCATCGCCCACACGCAATTTCGCTGTGGAGTCGGGTGGGGGAGGGGATGAAGAGTGATCAGGTCCATGATCCTTCTATCTCTGCTTGCTCTCCACTCCGACATCTTTCTGTGGCAAGAATTTTTGAACAGCAAATTCAAGACCTCACCATCTGAGAACAAGGGGACTAGTTGCAGTATCACTGACCTGGACAAGTCATTTGTGTGCTTGCTGCTTCTTCTACAAATCGCAAGACTTCTTGAGGATGAAAGGCTGCACTGGTACGATGAACAATAGATGTGATCCGCTGATTTACTGACAGTGGCAAGGAGGCTTTTGTAGTCAAGATCAAAAGCCATACAGCATTGGTAAAATCGCACGCTTAGAGTAGACTTCAAGCGGGCAACTATGACAGCAGCAAGAAGATGACACGGACCGTCGAAGCCGGGAAACTTGTATCCAATTCCTCAACTTTGCTATTATTCGAGATCAGACGACTCTATTGCTAGATATGCAAACCTCTTCTTGATGGTCTCGTGAAGAGAAGACTCTTTCAATTCTCCAAGTTCGTTGCTAAGGGGCCCACCCTGATTCTGCCGGACCCTGAAAAAGCACAAGCCAAGTCTTGCCGTCATAGCCGTATTTCGGGGAGAGAAGTGCGGAACAATACCGCGAGAACATCTCGACATCTACAACAACCAGCAGATTACGATCGAAAGGAAGCACGACAGAGTGCTGAAGACAGTCGACTGCCTCGTGAAAGAAGTGAATAATACATTCATCCGCCATTGGATCGATTGCAATAAAAGAAACCATACCAGAAGGAGAGATCTACAACAACTTGTCAAGCAAAGGGAGCACAGCACACAACCAAAAACGCCCGTCGGGAAGCGGGCCGGGCAAGTCGTTTTCTCGTTCGGGCAAAGAGTTTCATCTACCCTCGTGGGAGGAGGGGAGAGCTGAGGTGGGTTTTTCGTGACTCTTTTTGATTTTTACTTCTGACTCAACTTTCTCACCCGATCTGCATTGTTTTGCATTGCTGCTTCTGTTTATCTTTGCAGTTGTTTCCGTTGGATTGCTGGTTTTCTCGTTTACTGTATTACAGTATTGGGCTTCGATTGTGTTTGGACGGGCTGGACTGCTTTGCGACACGACTTTACGGAACTCCGACATCGCGACGACGCCCTGGGATATTGATCGGACTTGAACCAGGAGCTCGCAACGAAGTCGAGGATATAAGACGGTGTTCTTGGACCGGACCTGAAGATTGAATATCAGAGATTCGGAGAAGAGATATTACAAAGACGGCAGTCACGCACGCGATCGACTCGACACACGGGAAAGAGCAGTCAACATCCCCGCAGAGAGACTTGCATAACCACGGCTATTACATGACAATCAGTCGCATACGAATAGAAGAGAGGCTACAAAAGGAGGCATAAAGAACATACCACACATCCACAAAGCCATCACGATGGTGGAAGAACAGGAAAAGCCGTTTCCGAATGGCTCAACACCATCCACACAATCACATACCTCGGACACGGACTCGATACACGAAACCCAGTCCATACGTCAGAATGATCAAGACAATCACCCCAATCGCTTGCACTTGGTCCGCAGTTATGCTTCTGGATACTCAGGCTTCGCACCGCAAACTGAATATGCAGATATCAATTTGAAGCATACCACAACCGGAGCCACCTTAGGCTCAACAACCACAGCAAATGACCCAGCCTTTGAAGTAGATTGGGAAGACAACGACCCGGAGAATCCCAGGAATTGGTCCATGGCGTACAAGAGTTTCGTCGTCTTCGCCATGAGTTACAGCACCACCGTCACAGTCCTCTTCTCCACCTCCTACACCGTCACCATAGCATCTTTGGAACGCGTCTTCGATGTAGGCCATCTCACTGCTCTCCTAGGCTTGACAACCTATCTCATCGGCATGGCCGCCGGCTCCACCGTCCTCGCCCCCCTCAGCGAAATGTACGGTCGCCGTCCCGTTTACATTTTCTCCACCGCCATTTTCGTCCTCTTGATTCTGCCTTGCGCGTTGGCCAAGAATATCGAATCGCTGTTGATTCCGAGATTTTTTGGCGCTTTTGCCGCCGCGAGTTTGGTGTCCAATGCGCCGGGTAGTATTAATGATATTGTGGTTGAAGAGTATAGAGCGTTGGCATTCAGTATTTGGGCTATTGGGCCTTTGAATGGGCCTGTGGTGGGGCCGATTATCGGCGGCTTCACATATCAATATTTGGGATGGCGATGGTGAGTGTTTGTTTCCTTTGTTCGAGAGTACTCATGAAGAAGGAGATTTGCTGACAAGAAGTGTGTCTTAGGACTAATTGGCTAGTCATGATTCTAGCCGGTGTCGCATTCGCTTTCGTTGCTATCGTCAAAGAAACATATGGACCCACGTTATTGAGAAAAAGAGCCGCGAAGAAGAGAAAAGAAACAGGAGATCCGCGATGGTGGTCCCGCTTCGACGAAAAGAAGGCTTTCCTTCCCCTCCTAAAAGTAAACCTATCCAGACCTTTTGTCTTGATGGTCACGGAACCGATCTGGTAAGCTTCGCTTCCGCTCTCTACCTTTTCCCATCTCACGGAAATGGAGAAATGGCAATTGATGATGGTATCCGCTAACATCAATCCTTTCCCACAGCATCTTCTGGGACGTCTACGTGGCAATCGTCTACGGCACCCTATACCTCTCCTTCGTCGCCTACCCAATAGTATTCCAGCAACAACGCGGCTGGTCACCCGGCCTAGGCGGCCTAGCCTTCTGCGGCATAGGAATAGGAAACCTCCTAACCATCCTGCTGGAACCCGCCTGCCGCCGCCTGATAAACTCCCACCGCAAAGACCCAGAAACCGGAGATATACCCCCAGAAGCCATGGTCAGCGTAATATGCATCGCGGCCGTCAGTCTCGCGGCAGGGGAATTATGGTTCGCGTGGACTTGCACACCTAATATCCATTGGATCGTGCCTATTCTCGCTGGCGTGCCATTCGGCGCGGGTAATGCCGGTGTGTTTATCTACAGCAACAACTACCTCGTCCACAGTTATTCAGTCTACGCCGCCTCCGCACTCGCCGGCAACGCCGTCCTGCGCAGTATAATGGGGGCGGTCCTCCCCCTCGCCGGTCCCGCCATGTACGCCTCCCTAGGCAGCAATTGGGCCGGCTGCACCCTCGGTCTCATCGAAATGGCATGCGTGCCAATCCCTGTAGTCTTTTACTTGTACGGCAAGAAAATTCGGGCTAAAAGCTCACTCATCAAGCAATTGCAAGAGGACAAACGCAGAGCGGATGAGAAGAAAGAACGCTTCCTCAGGAAAATGGAAAGGGAAGCTATCAAAAGGGGAGATGCCGAGGCTAGTGTGGGTGGAGTGGCGAAGACTGGAGCTGCGATTGCCGAGGAGAGGGATGTTGAAAAGGGTGCTTAAGAAGAACGACATGGCGCTGTGCTGTATGTATATGTCGTGGTTTTAGACATCTGGGAAATTTCTTAGCGATGGAGTTGGCATTGTTTAGCTGGCCAAAATGCAGATTTTTTGTGAAATCCAGATTGAAAGGCGTGAGCATCATCTACAAAACTGTACATCACATTTTCTCCCTCCCACCTTCTATCTCACCCTTTTTCCAAGGATTTCGATAAAGCCAGGGTGAGCTCCTCGACCAAATTCCTCAAAGTTCGTCGACCAAATCATGAAGGTGATTTAGCGGTTTCACTTCTCTGCTGGGTGGCGCCATCTTGTTAAAATCCAGGAATACTTTCGTTACTGTCTGAGAGTGTTACAGGGCTGGCAAGGGTCGTCGTCGATGATCTTGGAGAAACGCCGAGGATTTCGGAATAGATCATGTCTGAATGCATACCCAACATCAAAGAAGAACAAGCGAGTCAAAGGAGCGAGCGAATCAAATCAGGTGTCAAGTAATTTCAATGGAAGGTGAATTTTCTAGGTATCGAATATAGGTTAACCTCCAAAGCTGGCAACCGCTGTGTTGCATCAACTTTCAGTAATACCCTGAACCCTCTGCGGGTCTTGTTCTCATATGTATAAAAGTGGATCCAAGGCATGCTTTCTCAAACCCTTGAATATGTAGGTTGCTTCTCGTCCTCCTCTCTTTATGCTATGGGCGTGCTACCCTCTTCTTCTCATGTGATTACATCTCGTGTTTCATCAATCGTGGCTGGTCGGGCACTTCGTGGATGATGTATCGAACATCTTCATGACGCTCAATGCTGGGCGGTGGCCTTCTGGTAAGTCTCCCAAGGAGTCAAGGCGCCGACTGCACGACGCTGGTGAGCATCGAGCAGAGCAACACCATAGACGTAACTGGCATTGACCCATCCGAATCTGCGAATTGTTAGCAATCTTGTTTATAGTTTTTGAGAGACAATTTCGACTCACCCTTCCTTGGCAACACCCTTGAAGTCACTTCCTTGGTTACCGTACTCTGCAGCAACCTTGTGAGGATGCTGAGGGTGGCAGACATCGTACTTTTCAACAACGACACCGTTGAAGTCAACGAAAGCCTTGGTGACCATGTACACCCAGCGGTAAGCCAATCTCTTGGCTTCATCCTCGTAGCCGAATCTGACAAGACCGGTCCAGGCGAGGATCTGCTGAGGTGCCCATCCGAAGGGATAATCCCATTGACGGTTGGGGCGGCTGAGACCAACCTTACCACGGGATCTCTCAGTTCCAGCAGCAAGACCACCGAGCTCTTCGAATAGAGGGAGAGCCTTCTCAACAAGCATGGCAGCTTGACGAGGAGTGCAAGCACCTGCCCACATGGCCCAGAAGGTTGTGGCGGACTCGTATCCGGTGTGCTGATTCTTGACAATATCGTAATCAAAGAACATGCCCTTCTCCTCATCCCACATGAGCTTGTCCATGGTCTGCTTGCGACGCTTGGCACGGCGGTCCCAGGTGGCTGACGTCTCGACATGGCCAGGCTTCTGGTCACCAACGCAGAACTCGGCAGGAACAGCCAGGCTGTCACCAAAGTAGTTGCGGATAGTACGAGCAATATCAGTCTCGTACTTGTAAAGCAACGAGTTGAGATCGACGGTTGCGAGATGGGCGGCGTTGCCTTCGAGACGGTAAGAAGTGTCGTGACCAGACTCACGAACGGCGCGATCGTGAAGGAAGTACTGGTCAAGTTCGGGCTCGTAGACATGGCCGTAGTTGTAAGCGTGGACAAACTCCTTGAACTCCATGTTGTGCTTCTTGCAGTAAGGCTCAAGGACATGGACGAAGTGAGTGGCTTCAGTCTCGGGTGGAACACCAAGACCACCAGGTCTGTAGCATGAAAGACCAGTCTTCTGGTCGAAACGAGGAGCGGCAGTCCAGACACTGTGGTACTCCTTGATGGCGGCAAGGATTGAGATCTTGAGGAACTCACGTGCGTCTGGCTGCTCCTTGATACGGTCGTAGACGCGAAGAGCCATGTCGGTCAGGAAAGGAGGCTGAGTGCGGCAAAGGTAGTAGGATCTGTTTGCGTTGAGGATCTTGCCGTAGTGCTTGATCTCAAAGCAGAAGTGCTTGACCATGTTCTTGGCGAGATCTTCACGGTCGTGGATGAGCAGACCGAGAGCAGTCATGTAACTGTCCCATCCGTAGAGCTCGTTGAAGCGGCCACCGGGAACGATGAAAGGCAAACCCTTGAAGTCAGGCTCGCCAGAAGGAGTGTCTGCAACTCTTTCCATCTCGAGAGCCAAGAGACCAGGAGCCTCGTTCAGGTCACGGACGTACTCCTCATTGTCGGGGTGTTGAGGAAGCCACACGACGTCCAAGTTCATATCAGGATGTTCGCGGGCGATGCGGCTGTAGTACTGGTGTTGTTCGGGAGCGCCAAGAGGGACGTAGATACGAGGGCGAGGGTTGTCGGTCCAGTCCTTGGCATCCTTGCCGACTTGAGCAATGTTCGAGCCATCAATACGACGGGTCAGATTGGGCCAGAAGAAGTCCTTGATAAGGCGGCTCAACCTGCTGACAGGGTTCTCGCTGAGACGGGCCTCGTCCAGAACAATCTGCTTACGACCGTGCTCCTTGGCCAAGGTGAGTTCTTGCAGCAGGTTGGAAAGCATGTATGTGCCACGAATGTCAAAGCTCTTGTAACCTCCTGATCCAGCAGTTCCCAATTGAATCGTCTTGGGACCGACATCCTCAACAGTAATTTGCTGGTTGTTGTCCGAGTCTTCACGGTGCAGAAGAGCTTCAAGGGTATCGGCGACGTTGATGAGGTAGCGGCGGGGCTGGTCTCCTTGCTCGTCTGTTGTGTGTGATCAGCCTTGGAAATCATTGGTCAATTGGACGTTGAATTACTCACCGTGACTCAAGCGGCGAGGGGCCACATTTGCCATTTGCTGAGCAATGTTTGCGCGAGCTCCGGGGTCGACCTGTCATGGATTGCACGTCAGCTTCTCACTCGAATCCCGAGAAGAGGTACATGTAGCAAACTCACAGCCGAGTAGGTGCGGGCCTTGGCCACATTTCTCTTGTTGTGCGAGGCACCATAGTAGATGTGCGAAGCCGAATAAGGGTCGAGATCTGCTGCAGCGCCCGACGACTTGCGCGGAGGGTGGATTGGCAGCTCCTTTGAACCTGTCGAGCCAGTCTGAACCGTCGGTGCCTTCATGCTATGTTGGCTCAGAGACTCGGCGTTGACAGCGGCAAGCGAGCCGACGCGCTGTCTGGTTGAAGCATCGCCATTGCCTTCGGCTGCAGGCTTCTCGGTGCCGTGGGCTGGTGTCAAGCTCATTGACGTAGCTGTGTGGGATTGTCGTGTGTGTTGTTGATGTTGTGTCGAGGTGACAGGTGAGTGATGGGTTGAAGTAATACGCAGCTGTCGAGGGGCAGATGCGGGATGGGATGATAGGGCTGTCTAAGGTTATCGGCGCTGCAAAGCGACAAGTGAATTAGGTCAGCTGAGTCTCGGAGATGATAAAGAGACCAGTGATTGCAATGGATTGCGGTGAGATGACGGTTGGAAAGAGGCAGGCGAAATGGAAAAAGGCTTCAAGACTTGGAAGGTACCCACCTATATACGTATTGAGAAGATCTCACAGCTCAGCGCTTTCAAAGCAGGAAGCCTTGACGTGACCAAATCCAACGTGAATTGTCCCCGTCGACTTTTCTGGGGAAGCTGCGAAGAAACAAGACGTCACTTGAAGGGTGAAAGGCCTGAGGCTGGTCAAAGCTGCAAGTCCGACTCCGCCGTCTAAGATGTCCTGGAAGCTATCTGAAGCCTTCCAAGTTCCAACACCGAGATAAGCAACCTTTCTTCGGCTATCGTCCTCACCTTGTATTCCTGCAGGAGAACCCTCTCTCAAACAGTCCTATCCTTGGATTATACCTCCAGTATTCGTCTGGTGTAGGTAGAATCCCCGTCTATCCTCACCGCTGCTCTCTCGCGTGACCAGTCGATTGTAGTTTGCTTTTGCTCCCGCATTCTCGTATGAGCTTCCATTTGATTCTCTTGTGAGATGTCTGCGGCTCATGTTTTACACCACTGCGCAATCTCGCAAGTCGAGCACATGGCAAACAAATCAAGCCCGAGATCCAGATATCGGTAACCAGAGGATTGTTTCTGCAGGGTCCAAGGACGCGACCATGTTGGTGGGATTCAAAGGCACCGTTTTTGTTTTGCATGCAGTCAGGGTCGCGCAGGGGACTATATAAACATCCATGTTGACCACGAGGTCGAGAGCAGATCTTGCTCACGAGGTCTATGGTTACACCTATGTCTGGATGTATGCTGAGTGCCTACCCCGCACCTTTGATTGTTTGCGCTGTAGCATAAATGCACGGCGGATGCTTGCTTGTATACCGCGGTACAGGATAGTAAGCCTCGTTTCAGCCCCACGCTGGGCGGCCGGGTGAAGTGTGTCTTTGTACATGGCAAACATCAATTCAATATCCTATCCTGGTATCTCTATCGAATCTTTCATAAACATAACTGGAATCTTGAAAATGCCATTTACAGCTTGGCTTGAAGGACAGCCTTCATGCGCTTCTCAACGGCGTCGAGGTATGCACCGGTGGTGACATAGTCATCCTTGCCCTTCTTGCCGCATGCAAGAGCAAGATCCTTGGTCATGATGCCTTGCTCGTTGACAACGTGAACACAAGCCTCCTCGAGCGACTCGGCAAACTTGACGACCTCGGGGGTGTTGTCAAGCTCACCACGCTTGGCAAGACCACGGGTCCAGGCGAAGATGGAGGCAATGGGGTTGGTAGAAGTGGCGTTACCCTTCTGGTGCTCACGGAAGTGACGGGTGACGGTACCGTGGGCCGCCTCGGACTCGAAGGTCTTGCCGTCGGGGGTGATGAGGACCGAAGTCATCAGACCCAGACTGCCGAAACCTTGGGCGACAATGTCGGACTGGACATCACCGTCGTAGTCTGCTTGTTGTCAGTATTGCGATCGGAATCTTGAAGCGGACAAGACTACTCACTCTTCAGGGCCATGATGTAGCCACCCTCACTCTTGATCATCTGGGCGACCATGTCGTCGATCAGACGGTGCTCGTACCAGATGCCGTTCTTCTCAAAGTCGGCCTTGTACTCAGCCTGGTAGATCTCCTCGAAAATGTCCTTGAATCTTCCGTCATACTTCTTGAGGATGGTGTTCTTTGTGCTCATGTACAGAGGGAGCTTCTTGTCGATGGCGAGCTTGAAACTGGCGTGTGCGAAACCAGCAATGCTCTGGGCAGTGTTGTATTGGGTCTGAGCGACACCACCCTCGTGGTGCTTCTGGAAGTTGAAGACCTCAATCTCCTCGGGCTCACCACCCTTGGGGGTGAAGACCATCTTGAGGGTGCCCTCACCCTTGATGACGAGGTCCTTTGCGCGGTACTGATCACCGAAAGCGTGACGGCCGATGATGATGGGCTTCTTCCAGCCGGGCACGAGACGGGGAATGCGAGGAATGACGATGGGCTCACGGAAGACGGTTCCGCCGAGAGCGTTTCTGATGGTACCGTTGGGAGACAGCCACACTGTATCTTGTCAGACTGTGCTACTTTCCCAAGTTCATACAGCTACTCACTCTTCTTCAGGTTGAACTCCTTGACACGGGCCTCGTCAGGAGTGATGGTCGCGCACTTGACACCGACCGAGTACTTCTTGATGGCCTCTGCAGCGTCGATGGTGACCTGGTCGTTGGTCTCATCTCTGTAGGGCAGACCGAGATCGTAGTACTTGAGGTCGATGTCGAGGTAAGGGTGAATGAACTTGTCCTTGATGTCTTGCCAGATGATGCGGGTCATCTCGTCACCGTCCAGCTCGACAACAGGGTTCTTGACCTTGATCTTGTTGAATGCAGCCATCCTTCGTCTCTGCTCAATTGCAGCAAATGCGGGTCTGGAAATGAATTGAGGGCGCACAGCGGCGGAGGAGGATTGTTGGAAAAGGCTACGGGCAGCCGCAGGACGGAAAGAGGCGCTCATGGTCGCTGATACGGAAAGGGAAGGAAAGCAAAAAAGATACCTCGGGAAAAGGGAGATGCAAGTGCAAGCTTGTGAGAGAGCGACTAAGAGAGTCGACTCCTCTTCTTGTGTCTTTGAAATAAAATCACCAGTCATCGCTCTCCAACCCCGCAGATTTCAGAAACAGGCCGATGCCGGCTGATAACAGGGAAATCTGTGTCATTGCCGTCACGTCTTTGCTTCATGCTCGGTCAAATTGTGGTAGGATAGCATGTGAAGCGTAGCCGTGTACGTTACTTTCTTCCGCCGGCTGAATTGCGACGGGCCCTGCTATGGGTTGCCGGTCTTGACAGGAACCGACAGGATGGGTGGGATTAACATGACGGCGAGCAATTAGACACAACTTCCTTTCCCGGCGAACGCGCCCGTGCGCCGACATGACGCGGGCGGGTGGTGCGAAAACGGCGTTTAGTCGGGTTATCCCCGCCCGAATCTACCGCGGCAGGAGCGAGCCTGCTGGTCAATCTTGATATTACGCATATTCTGGCAGGACCAAGAGCTCGTTCTTTCCCGACCTCCTTCGAAAAGAATTGCACAGAAGATGGCGACTCCCAATCCTCTCGCCGACTCATCGTCGGACCCTACACCCGTCTCGTCAAAGACATACACAATTGCCGGCGTGCACACAACAGTCTACGGACTGGACGAACTAGCATCATCAGCAAAGGAAGTCGCAGTATTATGGCTCCTTCACCCTCGACTCCAGGTCCAATCGATCATGGCACCAATTGCCGCTGCTTCAATTCATGATTGGAACGACCGATCCGCATCGAAGTCAAAGGGCTTGATCGCTGTCTCGTTCGACCAGCGCAACCACGGCACACGAGAGGTCAATCCTCTAGCCAATGAGAGCTGGAAGAAGAACAATCCCACACATGCCCAGGACATGTTCTCCATCTTCCGTATGTATTCTGCTATCTTTTCTCTTGTCGCAACACTAATGTCAACATGAACAGACGGCACAGCTCAAGACACTTCCATGTTAATCGACTTCCTCTCCTCGTACATCTTCCCTGACTCGTCGCGAACCATCACCAAACACCTCGTTCTCGGAATCTCACTCGGCGGTCACTCAACATGGCAATGCATCCTCCACGACCCTCGCATCACCACTGCTGTCGTCGTCATCGGCTGCCCAGACTACAAGTTCCTCATGACCGACCGCGCGAAGAAGTCCAAGCTCTCCACATGGACATCGTCCGAAGGTAAGGACTTCCTTGGCTCGACAGACTATCCCAAGGGCTTGTGCGATGCCACGGACAAGTGGGATCCCAAGTCTTTCTTGGTAGGAGACAAACTCCAGCCCACCGAAGTCCAGAAGAAGACACTGCGACCGTTGCTCAAGGAAAAGCTGGGAGGTAAGCACATCATGTGTCTCTCGGGTGGAAAGGACAAGCTCGTGCCCTATACTTGCAGTGCGCCATTCCTTGACTGGTTGAAGACTGGTCTCGATAAAGAGGGTGGCTGGTTCAACGACCAAGGCATTGTCCTTGAGGATATTGTTGATGAGACTGCGGGTCATGAGTACAGCGCAAAGATGAAGGTCGAAGCTGTTCGATTCATCTCGGAGAACCTCGCTGGCGAGGGCAGTCTGAAGGCTGGTACTAGAACCTCCAAGATTTGAAATCAACATGCAGCACATATCTGTATATACTAATGCCTATTATGATTTGCAAATCCTTCAGACTGGGAATGCCGTTCAATATTGGCACTTGAACACGACAATCTCGATGGTGAATCTTCCTCAGATATTAACGGCTGCAATGCGATGTTTCGCGACCGGCATCTTCTGAGGCTGGCCGAAGCAGCTCCGAAAGATACTCGTGGATGAGTCAAAGCATTACACGGAAACAGGAGATGGTTTCGGTACTTGACCGAGCAGACGTTGGCACGAGAGACAGCCTCGGCCATGAACGTGCCAGGGTCGGCAATCTGCTTAGAAAACAGCGACATCTTCACAAAGAACGGCCACACTGCGCAAGTCTCAACGCACCGATGTTCCAAGAATATCTCCTCCGATTGCTCTCTTGAGCAGACCATGTTCTGCTGGCACGAGAGCGACATCTAGAAGTCTTCGCACATGAGCACCGCATGCGACGTAATCAAGAAGTGCAATTGCTTCACGAATTCAAATCATGACATGTTCGAGATGGTCGATTATTGCTCGGACAACGTTCGGCAACGCGTTCCCCGGAATGTCGATGACTTTCATGTGCTTTTCTCCAGACGCTTGGCCTGGCCCTTTTCACTTTCTCCAAAGCCTCGGATGAAGGGAGTCAACGTCAAGTCACAACCGCTCGGCGCATCGTCATGGGCAAAACCGCTGACAAGGAGCTCTCACCGAGGTCCAAGAGCTTCGTTTTTGCTGCGAACCTCTGAGTCTACCATTGCAGCCACTGATCCGATTGGCTCCGGCCATGTTTCTGATTCGTTCGTGACGCTGCTTGTTCGAACGAGTACCGGTAAGTCAAACTGAATTCTCGAGCTGTCAAAGACGTATATATGAGGTCTTGTCTCCCCGCTCTTGTGCCCACTCTATTGTTTCCAAGTTCTGTTTGAGTTCGAGTACTTTGTGTCCTACCTGAACAACATCCTGTGATTGAACTGTCGACCTTGTCTGTACGACCACTCATCTCATCAAACACACCACCGCCAAGCTGGCAGAAAGACTCAAGACTATCTTGGGCCACGTCAAAGAGGTTCTACCAAACATGTCTTCTTCCCTCGACGCTGAAGAGCAACAATTCCAGGATGAAGTTGCTGCCATCAAGCAATGGTGGTCTTCCCCTCGCTGGAGATACACAAAGCGTCCTTTTACCGCTGAGCAGATTGCCAACAAGCGTGGAAACTTGACAATCCAACATCCTGGCAATGTTCTTTCCAAGAAGCTTTGGGATATTGTAGAGAAGAGATTCGTCGTAAGTTGAGCTTGGAAAGGTATCATCAGGCTCAATGCTGACACACATCAACAGGAAAAAGATGCTAGTTTCACTTACGGCTGTCTCGATCCTGTAATGGTCACCCAAATGGCCAAGTACCTCGACACTGTCTACGTGTCAGGCTGGCAAAGTTCCTCGACTGCATCATCAACCGATGAGCCCGGTCCCGATCTTGCAGACTACCCATACACCACCGTCCCCGACAAGGTACAACATCTCTTCATGGCACAACTCTTCCACGACCGCAAGCAACGCCATGAAAGACTCTCCACCCCTGCCTCGGAGCGCAAGAACCTCGCAAACACCGACTTCCTCCGTCCAATCGTCGCCGATGCCGACACTGGTCATGGTGGTCTCACAGCAATCATGAAGCTCACAAAACTGTTCGTTGAGAAGGGTGCTGCTGGTATCCATATCGAGGACCAAGCTCCTGGAACAAAGAAGTGCGGACATATGGCTGGCAAAGTCCTCGTCCCCATCAGCGAACACATCAACCGTCTCGTCGCCATTCGAGCACAGGCCGATATCATGGGCAGCGACCTCCTCGCCGTCGCTCGTACAGACTCCGAAGCCGCCACTCTCATCACCTCGACCATCGACCCCCGCGACCACGCCTTCATCGTCGGCGCAACAAACCCCGCCCTCCAACCCCTCAGCGAACTCATGGGTGCCGCCGAAGCGGCAGGAAAATCCGGTGACGAGTTGCAAGCTATCGAAGATACCTGGACCGAGCAAGCACATCTCAAACTCTTCTCCGAAGCCGTCGTCGACACCATCAACGCCGGCGTCCACGTCAACAAGGCCGAACTGATCAGCCAGTTCGAACAACAAGCCAAGGGCAAGAGCAACGCAGAATCCCGTGCCATCGCCAAAGCTCTCACCGGCGTCGACGTCCACTTTGACTGGGAATCCGCCCGCACACGCGAAGGCTACTACCGCTACCGCGGCGGCTGCCAATGCGCCGTCAACCGCGCCATCGCTTACGCTCCTTATTGCGACATGATCTGGATGGAGTCGAAGCTCCCCGACTTCTCCCAAGCCGAAGAATTCGCCACCGGTGTTCATGCCGTGTGGCCCGAGCAGAAGCTCGCCTACAACTTGTCTCCCTCGTTCAACTGGAAGACTGCCATGAGCACTTCCGAGCAAGAAACTTATATCCAGCGATTGGCGAAATTGGGATATTGTTGGCAGTTCATCACATTGGCAGGTTTGCACCAGACCGCATTGATTTCGGACTCATTCTCCAAGGATTATGCTGCCAGAGGTATGCGTGCGTATGGAGAGACTATCCAAAGTAAAGAACAAGAGGTGAGCATTCATCCCCGACCCCCACCCTTTCTTCTATTGGTTTACTAACGAGATGCACAGAATGGCGTAGAAGTCCTCAAACATCAGAAATGGTCTGGAGCCAATTACGTTGATGAATTGCTCAAGATGGTCTCGGGTGGTGTGTCCAGTACCGCTGCCATGGGTAAAGGTGTCACGGAAGATCAATTCAAGGCTGTAGACAGGCCTGGAGAGAGTGGGTATAAAGCTGAGGAGAAGCATTGATGTTGCTGATTGAAGATGGATATGTAGTCGCAATGTGTGAACGACATGGCTTTTTCCTTTCTGATTTTTGGCTTTTGTGTTGTGATGTGGTGGTGAGTGAAAGAGTCATGTGGGTCGGTCATGTCAATTGAGTGTTTTGCGAGATGTTTATCGCTGAGCTGAGCTGAGCTTTTGGTATACATCACCTATGATATCTCAAACCTCCAACAAAGGCTCTCCATGTAGCATGGCAACTAGCCAACGCTCTTCCGTCTCGCGTTTTTGGAGTCCTCTGTATCAACCGTTTCCAAATTATCGCAAAAAGTGGAAACAAAGAGGGTAAGAAGGCGATCAGATCAACGAAACCCTTCTATCCTTCCTTCTTTCCATCGTTCGTCTTGTATTTTTTGAGGTACAGCTTAAGTCCATGTCTTGTCGGGGTTGTTCTGCTTCTAAAGGCTTCATGGACCTGTGTTTCTTGCTTTACTTCCCCTCCTATTTCCTAGCTTTTGATATCTGGTGTTTTGTAGAGTGACGAGAGATCTCAATCAATTCATGTTCTTCTCCATGACCACCTTAGAAAGATGAAGTCTGAACATTTGGTGTCGGGAGAAGAAATATGTCTCGGACGCACATGGTGGCTTCTTGTACACAAGATTCGGTCATTAGGTCATGTGCTGTTTCTGCACATCGGTAGGAGGAAATTGGAATGGGAAAGTCTGCGCCACGCAAGTTGTCGATTTTGGAAAGCTGATTTTGGAGTTGCACTTAGATTACAATACAGTAGCCACGCTGAGGTATGAAGAGGAAATAGGAGAATGTTATGCTAACTACTAATGTTTAGATATAGAAGCCTCGCAGATTTGCGACATTTTCCTCTCATGTTCTATGAAGACAATGCGTTGGTTTAATAATGGACGCAATGAATGAAGTAGTAGTGTGTTAAGTCGTCTTCGATGCTTCTAGCATTCACGTCCTTGGGATCGACTACAGGGCGTTGCTTAGATCTGTAAATCGTGAACACTCTCGTTTCTCCGCTAGGGTCTACATAATCATTGCTCTAGTATCTTCGGATTGAATAGAGGCTCGGCCGAGTTAATGGTATGTTAAACAGATTCATGGACCTGTAGTTCTACTACCCCATCCCGTGTTATTGTGTCAAACGAAAAAGCAGATTAGTGGAACAGTAGCCTCTCCTGGGTTAAGCTACTAGTGGTTGTCTCTAAACAGTGGATGATGTATTGAATTTGCAAACAAGGATGATACTCTCCCGATGGGCTTTGTAACCACAAATGCAAACGTAGGCGGTTGAGGGCGCTACATGTCTTTTTAAGCGTAGAGGTAAAAGATGCGTGATCCCATTGTGCAAGATTTCAACCCAAAACCTTGCCTTGAATTGTCATGACCACACTGCATCTTTGCCAAAGGTATGAGATGATGATTGCATTTGGTGCATTGATTGGACGCTAGCGATTGCTTGAACGTGTATTCTGTACCAGCATCACCGAGATCGGTAGACTTCTAATTGCCTTCCTGTATTCGAGCCTGGACAACGACGTAATTGCTAGGTTCCTCTCAAAAGAATACAAAGCACCACCAATATTCCAGCTGTCCGCGTATTCTATCAACGGAAAAGAATACAAGCACCAACTTGGGAATGACGAAGGACTACGCATCAGCTGTCATTGCTTCTTTTCAATCGTCGCCTTCCCCAAGGCGGGAGAACAGAGGACTAATCGGGTCCGTGAACCAGATTCTTCACGGGGTATCCCCATCACTCACCCCGTATTTCTCTCGTAGCCTCGTTCCCATTCAGGGGCTCGGTCGTTTTATCGGGCTCATGGACCCGTGTTCCTCCCTTGTCTTTCTGTGCCTTCCATTACATCTGACTATGGACCTTCCACCAAGCTCTACAAGCCTTCCAATTCACTCAGCTCTTCTTCACATGATATGAAGGAGTCATTGCGGATGGAAAGAGAGAACTTGTGCTGACGAAGATGGTCTTATATACTTTGGCGCAGAGCGTAGAGTGGTATGGCAAGCCAGAGTTGGTATGGTGTGAGTTTAGAACGCATGATCCTGACACTGGCCAAGTGGTGTCACGGATATGACCTTACTTCTGTACTGATTATGTGATAATGTGGAACAGCGAGGAGCAGTTGCATTGGAGTTACCTCTCAGAGTAGTCAGTATTTCAGCAAACGGCTTGCTCGTCTGTGAAGATTGGAGCTTAAATCATTTGCTAGGGACATTCATCTATAATATCATCAAAAAAGCTACAAATGTTCTGATCTTCCTCTTACAGTACCTGTCGGCGTCGGTGCGAGATGTTTCTGGCACACCAGAAGCGGACTGGAACGATTGTGGCGCTGCTGTTCAAGATCTTCAACATACATAGACGGACACATGGAAGAAGAATGGCAGACAGGTCTGTGATACCCCAAGTTCTCTTCGCTTCTTCGTCTTTGCCTACTCCAGAAGCCGTCAAGCAAACAGTGATCCGATACCTGCATAGGGTGCAGAGCAATTATAGGATTGCTAACCTGAGAGCTTTCCTTTGTTGCCCTCCCCTGCTTCCATGGTCAAATCAGCCTCGTCTCAACACGAAACTTGACAAAGCATACCTAGCCCTGCTTGTGCTTGTACGGTTTCTGTCACTCTGAGAAGTACTGTTCCATGTTTGTGAGAAGAAAACGTTCGGAGGAGAAATGTTTTATACTTCGGCCATGGCAAGTAAGAATGAGACGGTTGGAAGTACAGATGCACCAGTTCGTATGGGAGAAGTGAGCGTGTACTTCCTGCTCCTCATATATCATCGAGCGAACCTTCGTGCGGTGACGACCGAGTGTGAAAACCAGAGTACAGATGTCAGACGGAACATTGTATTCGGTCTCATTTTACCGAGAGCAAGGAGGGGACAGCTTGGTTTTAGGTATGAAGGCGAGTGAGGGTGCCATATTATCTAAATCTCAAAGCATTCAGGATGCTGGAATTGCCTCTTGTGTCTCCGGTCCACGGCTGGCTCATGTGTTCTTGTGGTATTGGTTCGATGGTCCCGGTGTGTTTCCTTCATCACTCTAGCTCCAAGGAGCCGAAGCGGTGATCGAGAGTCCTGAAATAACGCAGGGCCTGGTAAGATGGTTCTCGTAGAACAGGCGTGAGTTCTATCTCCGACTTGAGAGAGGTCGTACCAGTCTCCGAAAATTCTGTAGTTTTGTCCAGGATATCTTCTGCTCGAAGCCTGAATACCTTCTCCTTGTAGCTCCTACTTCATGGTTTCCGTGTTTTGTTAAATCATGTCGACGCTGTGACCTTTGGAGGCGCTGATGACACGGGATGAGAGGTGGCAAGCAAATCTGTGATTCTTCCTGAGATGGTGACTGCTATGGCACGAAGCCATGCCAGATAGAGGTGATCTGAGATCGGTTTAAGAGGGGAAATTGGTAGGGAGACAACATGAACGTGGCGGTGGTCTGCACCATATGATATTCAGCAAGTAATAGAATGGAGCGCAAAAAGCTGCCCAGAAAGAGCATGAAACAAGGATATTCGATCATTGTACTATGACATGTCAGCGAGACATGGTACCTAGTAACAAGACAACGACAAGACACTGAAGAATAGGACGTTGAGTAAGTCTGTCGTTTCTGTCTTCGCCTCCTCCTCCTACCATAGTAGCTGACATATGAATTGAGTAAAGTGTGTCCATCTTGGGTCGGAATTACAGTCGTGTTTGATATGTGGCACATCTAGCAGTGCTTCCTTTTCTTTTCAAGATTTCCCTCGAGAGGGACATCCGACATGATCTATATTTGCCTTAAGTCCATCCTAAGATTAGACACCTTGCCTAATCTCTAACACTTACTTTCGACGGTTTTATTTGGCTCAAAGCGGCAGGTAGAGACGGTAAGTTAGATAGTAGCTATCTAACAGTTAGAACAGGCCTAACACCCTCTAATATTACTTAAAGGGGAAGGTAGTAGATCTAAGGTAGATACTATAGTGCCTCGTCAAAAGTCTTCGTACGGTCTGCTTATCTTACTAAAATGGCACTTTTTGACCGGTTAAGTATCTTTTTAGTTTGTTAAACTCTTATTTTACTCGCTTAATCAAACATATGCAATACCATATGAATTTTCTTTCTATCTACTTTTTATTTAAATAGAACCTATAGACGTAGAGCAACCCGGGTGTAAACATGACGGGGTCAAAAAATAATGGTTATAAACCATAATGAAGTAGGATTTAAGGGACCCCGGGCCGAAAACCTGCTTGTTTTAGCTATGTACGTGCAAATAACTATTTGAAAAATTGATATTACTATAATTTAAGGGTTTGTCTACCATGGAAATGTTTTTTAGAACTATTAAACGAGTGGTTGTAGCATAATCTAATGTTTAGAAACTTTAAATTCTAGTAGGATAAGTAGGGCCGTACGAAGACTTTTAACGAGGAACTATATATCGTTATAGCGTATAGATTAGCTTAGCGAGGGCCTACGAGGCATAGATAGATAGCTCTACGAAGAAGAAGTTAGCTATATACATATAGACCTAAGCACTATAGATCTTAACTCGTTACTTAATAATAAATAAGCACCTCCTTATAACTAGGGTAGGTAACGTCTAATCTTTAACTAACCTCCTTTAACTACGCCGGCCGCTATAACTACGTAGGAGACCTAAGATATAGTCGACATGCTACTACCGCCTATTCTAGCTTAAGGTAGTCGTAGAAGGGGACGAGGAAGTTAAGGTAGTTAAGGTAGCTAAGGAAGAGGAGCTCGAGGCCGTAGAAGAGGTAGTCGAGCTACGCCGGCGCCGGCGCTAGAAGTAACTAAGGAGGAGGAGGAGGAGGAACCTATTAATAGTTAAATTCGATAAGGACGAGGAAGTAGTCTTACGCTGCTTTAGATAACTTAACTTACTAAGTCTATAACATCGCTTAAGCATATATAGTAAGACATAAGGGTACTAAAATACATCTTTTAGGACCGAGTTTACGCAAAATTTATACGTATCGCCGGTCGTACGTACTTATTAAATCGCTATCGCCTTAGTCTATAGGAACTAGTCTATAACCGCCTTAAGGCGCTTAAGGATAATAGTAAAGGAATAACTAGAAGAAACGAGGAAGAGGATATATATAACTATACGGTTAATAACTAGATCTAAGTTTAAGAAGGCGTAGAAGTAGAGCGATAAGAGCGGTCTAAAAGGGCATCTTAGACTATATAGGAAACAGAGGATTAAGCAACTCTAAGAGTAAATTTAATGCGTAGTTAAGGCCGGATAGCTCGTTAGTAGCGAAGTAACGATCTAGCGCCTACCTCTAGTTAGTAAGAAGGTTAAAGTTAGTAAAATAATAAGGAAGAAGGTAACGTTACCGATAAGCTAATAGGCGCGACGAATACTTAGAACGATGCCTCGTAGGCTAATACGTAGAATAATAAGCAAAATGCTGCTACTTAGAGGCGAAGAGGTCAAAATAAGCGCTTAAGTAATGTCGTCGAGGTACTTAAGCAATCCGAGCGGAATTAGAGTCGATTTTTAGACCTTATAGAGCGCTCGATGTCGTCGTCCTTACTATTAATACTCTCGTTACTATTAGTATGCGCACCTTAGTCGACTAATACTACTAAAGGAAGGAGGATAAGTAAGTTAGCTAAGAAGGTAGAGGGTTTAGACTCGAAGTTAGACCGACTTTTAATGTTAATAATGTTAAATAAACGAAGGCGTAGAGACTTAGAATAGCACTTAGAATACTTAGAATAACGACGCGAGTCCTCGTTTATTAATGTTAATAACTTCGAGGAGGTCGATCTAACTAGCTAATCTATATTATCTACATGGATTTAAAGGTACTCCTTAATAGGAGGTAGATTAACCCTAAATCTCGACCTAATAACATTGCCGTATAGACATATATAGTAATTACTTAGTAGCACTCCGACCTTAAAGATACTTACTATAGGCGACTAGCTAACTCGTAGGCCGATCCTAAACCTAAGGTACTTCTATTGCTCTATAACTAGACTAAAGGAGTTCTTAACGCTAATTCTAATAGATAATAGGGCCGTATTCTACTAGGTCTACGAGGTATTTAAGGTCTTCCTTCTAAGGAAGGGATATAGATAGAGTCTAAATGTCTAGTAAGCAGAGTTACCGATTAGTCGTATTAGTCGTTGCCTAGTATAAATGTCTAAAGTTTTGTCTTTAAATGCTAATCTTCTACCTAAGTAGACATCGTTACGCTTCCCTTTAAAGGGGCCGTAGAGAGCAACATAGAGGCTATTAGGTGTAATAATAGCTTAGTATTTAAAACTATAGAGCTTCTTATGTCCTATATAGTAATCCCTCTAACCGACGAGAGGTCGATAAGTTACTCGAAACGTTCTATCGATAAACCCCTAGCACTAGTTTTAGGTTACCCCTCCGAATTCATTAATTACCTCTACGTAGTCCTTAATCTTCTAATAATCTAGCATAGGGTGCTAGTAGAGTAGATAGCCGAATTTAAACACTAGCTAGTCGACTATATCGTTAAAAATTCTCGATAGGGTTATTTTATTAAGGCCAAAGAAATCTTGTAATAGAAGTAGTCTATTTAGATACGCTATACGCATAAGTAACACGTAGAGAGACCTAATAGGGTCCTTACGATAGCGGTTTCTAGTAGGGATGTCGTAGAGGTCGAAGTAGTTAGCGAGAAGGTAGATATCGTCCCTTCTAAAACGAAGATATCGACGGATTTTAGTATCTTCCTATGTCTCGATATTAAAGACTAGTTTAGTAGGTATATTAGGCTACTTAGGAGGCATCCTATCTACTAGTTCTATAAGCATTAAGTAGCGAAGCTTCTAGTAACGTTCGTAGACATATAGACCTACTAATAGGTATAACATTAGTAGAGGGTATACTAGAAACGTACTCGGGGGTAGGTCTAAGAGGTGTATAAGGTCCTAACTTACGTAAGTAGCGTATAACGACGACGTTAGTATCTACTAATCGACTACCGAGCCGGCATAAACCTTTAGACTAATTTAGAAGGTAGATAGAGCAGTAACATAGATCGGAAAAGTTAGATTTTAGTTAGGTAAGGTATCTATTATAGTCGGCGGCAAAGTTGCTAAATCCGTTAAGCTTTAACGGCGACTTAGCTAACGTTACTAAGATTAACTACTATAACGATATCTTCTTAAGTCCTGCCGTCCTCGGAGCGACTATTAACTATTATGCATTTAATAGAACTAGTATAGCTAGGCTCTCGGTTTAAAGACTCCGAGCTATAATAGAGGTAGAGATAAAGTAGGCACCGTTTAAGGGACTCTACCGCAGATCTAGTCGCTAAGCAAATAGAGTATTTCTGTAACCGCTAATCTATACGTCCTTTTACCGAGGTATTTAAGGGGTTATAGCGTATCGGTAGCTAAACTAGCGTCTCGAGCGACTTAGTAGATTAATTTAAGAGGCTAAGGCTCGTACTCGTACTCTTAATCCTTCCTATATATAGGTTAATAATTATGGATTTAAGACGACAAACTGTTAGTATGCTCTTAATGCTATAGCTCGAGCGCGATATCGACTTATAGCTACTCGCGCTCGTACGACTAAGATTATAGTTATTACTTTAGCTTTAAGCTCTTACTCTATTATTAGACGGCGTAATAAGGGCTTAGCATAAGTAGTTAGATCTCTTAAGGCGAGTGCTTAAAAGGAGGAGGATATTATTCGTTTAGAGGGTGCCGCGGCGGACGCTTCGGATAGCCTTCTTATATAAACTAATATAGAGGGACTAGTCGCTTAATAAGTTCGAGGGGTCTCTAGCGCTAGAGGAGAACTGTCGTCAATATATACGCTTCCGACCTAGTTAAATTCGAAGATTAGTAAGGCTCTTGTTTCTACCTAATATAGATGTTATTAGGACTCGGCATAGGAATAAGGTAAGCACTATTAAGGCCTTGTTCCTTATACTAAAACGACTAGCTTACCTAAACCGATAGTATAACCTTAGTCCTAACCTTAGGCGGAGCGCATCTTAGTGTTCTAAAGTCTTTAATAAGACGGTCGAGTTCTTATATAAGAGATAGAGGAACTTCCTTAGATAGTAGCTAGGACTAACCCGTAAGGTTATAGAATAATCCGTAGAGGCGTATGCATCTAAGGACTTTAAGGGAAGGGTATAGGGTGCTATCGATAGAACTATTATAAAGATAGCGAGGCCTAGTTACCCTATCGGTTAGCGTATCTACTTTAGCGGTTATAACTATGCTTATAGGCTTAAGTTCTTATCTATCGCGACCCCTAATAGACTTACCTCGTTACTTTTAGGACCTTAGCTTAGGCCTACGAACGACCTCGCTATATAGATAGAGTTAAGGAATTCCTACTAATCTAATACGTATCTTCGGTGCCGGTCGCTAGCTCTTTGCTCTCGCTAATAGCGCCTTCGTTAATTATAGAGGGATCGTGCCGGTAATAAGAAGGCCGTAAGGCGCTACTCTAACTAATGTGTAGCGCTACTTTAATAGGATACTAAGCTACTAGAGAATAGTTGTTAAGCAGCAATTTAGGAAGACGTTTAATAGAGCAACTTACACTTAGTTCGCGAAGAGTCTAAGGGTAAATAAGTAGCTAATTGTAGCATATTACCTCGTCGCTACGCTACTTTAGAACTGCCTTACTTGCCTTCGGTTTAAAGTAGGACTACGAGATGTGTCGTATATAAGGTTTAACTACGACCCGCCGCCTATAGAAGAGTATCTAGGTGCGCGTATTAATAAGGAAGGCGAGGTTAATAAGGATAGCGAGGTTAATAAGGATAGCGAGGTTAATAAGGAAGGCGAGGTTAATGTAGAGGGCGTAGCTAAGTAAACTTAGCTGCTTTTTTTGTTGTTGTTATTTAGATGTTTATAAAGTTTGTTGCTTTACTAGTAGTTCTTACTAAAACACGGAAGCTCCTCTAACGCCTTAACATTAACCTCGAAATTTATTAAATATCGTGTCTACTATGCTTCTCTCTACGCGCGCGGCGCCTCTATTAGCCTTTAAGATAAGTTAGTTCCCTCTACCTTGTCTCTAATTCTTCCTTACGTAACTAGAGTATCTTCTTATCTAACACTACTTATCGATCGACCTCCTACTAGAAGTAGACTACGTATTTATGCCTCTTAGCGACGGATCCCTCTATACGCTAAGTAAGCTCGGCGGTTTATTATAAGGTACCTTAGATCTAGCTCTAAGAGGCCTAGAATAGTGTTACCGCCTCGTTACTTCGCTAGATACTAGCATATAACATGCCCTTAAGGGTGTTAGTTAGTAGCGGTATAGGCTCGTAATTAGGCATAGGCAAGTCCTTAGTAACTAGCGTACGCCTTAAAGGGCTAGGGTTACCGTCGACGGCCTCTTGCTATATTAGAGTAGCACGGCGAAGTAAGTTATTTATAATATTGTCTCTTTAAGTAACCTTAGCGAGTAATGCCGCCTTATTATTTCCTTCCCTTACCTCCTTCGCTAACTTAGCTATTAATAGATCCTCTAGTAATTGCTTAAGTGTCGACATGCCTCGGCTAGTTCTAGCGATATTAGCCTTCTTTACTTACTATGCTAGTAACTAACCTATTACCTATTAAGCACCTTTAGGACCGCCTAATATAGTGCGCGTAAGGTCCTAAACAGCTAGCTCTTGCTAATAGGCATAGTTCTAAAGTCTCTATACTTTATTAATCTAGTTAACGACAGTGACATTAGGATTATTAAACGTTAGTATTACGCCCTTTACGAACGATAATAGAGCTATCTTACGCGTATCGGACTATCTAGTCGTATTAGTTGTTCCTCTATTCCTATTGTTTAGAGGCGGAGCTCTAGTTATTATAGCAGGAGCAGTCGTAGGTAGTAGTTAATTTAGATCCATGACTTTAGCTAATTTGTTACTTAATATAGGTCCTTATCGTCCCTTCCTCGTACCCCCCTCTGCCTTTTAAATCCATGGAACTATAGCTTTAATACATCGATACCTACGAAAGCTATTCATCCGAGGTAGACTTAGTCTAAGTCTTTAAGACTTAGAGCAAGTCTTTGCCGTGCGGGGGTGCATAAATCTATGCAAAACCCTGTTATACAGTTTAGAAGCGCAGAGGCTAGCGAGAGCTACGAGTCAAGAGAGATCAGCAAGTTATTGATCGCCGAGCCACTTAGAAGCTGCCAAATCGCTAATTATCCGAGTGCAGAAATACTCTAATCCCATCTCCCCGCCGGAGCCCCACAATTAAGTATCTCCTGGATTGATCTACTGCTGATCAAATACCGCCTTCATTCTGATCGTTCAAAGTTTTCTCTTTGTTGCACAAGATCTTCTCTTCATCAACCAAGATTTGCCGCTTTCCTGAATCATACAAACAGTGCTGTTGGATTCCCTCACGTTCAACGCTTGCATGAACTCGAAGCAGTCAACGCACGTTCTACATTCACAGCAGAACAGTCAAGATCTTCATTGCTGAACGTTGTTACATGCAGTGATAGACAATTGCACAGCCTTGGGGTAACATTCAGAGATGCCCTCCCATGATTCTGCAATGGTATATAACAAGGCTTGAATCCTCACAATATCGTCTCCATTCACATCTTCACTGACGTTCAACTACAACCATCTCTTACATCCACCGCAAATACTTCTATCTCTCCACAACTTCCATCACTATCAAACAATCCATCTTCACCATGGTTCAATTCACCTACCTTTTGACCGCTGCTCTCGCCAGCGTCTCGCTCGCAGCACCTCTTGAGAACCGTCAGTCCACCGATGATGCTGCAAGCGACCTCGCTTGTGGTGCTCTCCTCCAGCCTCTCGCCGGTTTCCTCGACTACCAATCTGGAAACGTCGGTGGCAATGTTCAAAACATCCTAGCTGCTGCCAACAACATTCTTTCCCAAGCACAGCTCCCCGACGATGTCTCAACCATCATCTCAAGTGTCACCGGTGGCATTGTTGGATCCCTCACCAACGGTGTCAGCAATGTTCTCTACGGACTCTCCACAGGTGCCGACAACGTCGACCCCGAGTGCCGCCAAAACGCTGCTTACTGCACAAACGAGGTTTCCGCTGCTTCTGCCGCTTGCTCTGCTGGCCAGCTCACTCAGGCTCAAGATGCTTGCCTGCAGGCCAAGTACACATGTGCTCGCAACAACATCCTCACATCCGACCAGGTGAACGGCATTGCACCTTGCTGCGCTCAGTTCACTGGCTCAGCTGCTACTCAATAAGAGGTCGCATGATGTATGCTTTGACTTTCCCATCGCTTTGTACGATTCTTATGGGCTGGTTCCATCATTGCCGAATTCGGTCTCCTTCAAGCCGCATTGCCCGCCAACCCATTGTATGACTAAATATTTTTTACGAATTCAAAACTTTCCACAACTACTCTAACATACCTCGAACTGCCTGTGAATCTCGATTTTCGAACATCGTGATGTCTGCGACCAGGCGCCCTCCATTATGATACCTAAGGATATCTAATAATAAAAACAAAGCCAAGGAAAAATCTCTAGCGGTCCTGACAATGCTACTCATGATGAGCAGCAACATCACTCTCATCAAGTACATCAGCCCAACGCCATTCCAGACTCATGACACGCGCCAACAAAAACCTGGCATGTGAGTCTGCAGTTGCCCCTTGAGACTCTTGGACTAGAATCAATCTTCGTATTCTCAAAGCTGCCATGCAAGTTAACCTCCAGTGAAACAAGCTGTCGAGACTGGTGTAGTTGGTGCAATAACACGACTGTCGCAGGAGTGACCCTGTCGCGAGTGGCAATACCAGCACTAGAATCAACTCTGGCAGAGCATGGTCAAGAGTCCGACGGCTTTTCTGCCCATTGAACGAGGTTTTGATGATTGGACTTTGGGAGCTAAGACGATGTAGTTGTTACAGAACGTGATAAGAGATATTGAAGATCATCTTGGAGACAGGCCGTCTGTGGAAGAAGTTGAAGTTAACCTGGTAAGAAGCACGTTTGATATCAAGCATCACGCTGCCCTATTGGGTCGAGTTTCAGAAATACCGCCTGCCGGGACCGTCGACTGCCTTGCTCATAGGAAAGATCGAGCAAAAGCGTCCTTGAGGTTAGCAGAACATTCGAATCCTCCCTTTATCTCTCACACATAGCCGGAGCCAGACCCATTGTCACTGCGCTAGTCATATTTACTTTCAAGAAGTTCGGACATACATTTCCCTTAAGTTGGGTCATTCGCAATCGAGTCCCTTTCAAGCATCTTTGCCATATCATATGGGGGTACCACCGACCCGTTGCAACTTCAATGGCCATATAAGGACTCACGCCCGGGAAGTCTCCAGCGGGGCTCTCAGGGCCGTTGGTGAGCTATTTCCATGTCAGCTCGTGTCATCAAGGCTATATAAAAACATGTACTTCAGGAGTTGCAGGCTGCATTGCCATGTCTTCGTTGTTAACCTTGGGCTTCTTGGATGTGGGACCCTAGGAAGGGGGTGACGTTTCTCTTCTTGGGAAGAAGAAGAGAAGGCCCAAGAGCCTTAGGTCTGCCACTAGGGTGCCTGCCGTCGTACTTACACCGGCGTCGATGGTGCTGCTAATCTGGTCGTACGTACCCTACTCCTGCCTTCGATCCTAATCTCCTACCCTATCTTCTGCATGCCGACACTGACTTTCTATTAAAACCACATCAGTGAGGACCACGTCGGTCACGACGATGATGGATCCTTTCTGCTGTGAAGTTTCTGAGCTTGAAAGTCTGACCTTGATGGTTTAGAGGGTGTTAGCAAGAAGCTTCTCGTGCGGTGTTAGGTCTATAATCCTCGAGTAACCATAATGGTTGTGATCGGTTATGGGCGGTAACTAGTGATCGTGAATGGGCGGACGGTGTGTCGGGTACATTGAAGGCTACGGAGCCTGCGAGTGTAGTTAAGATTGTCCGTACATGGATTGAGCGTAAGGATGATAAGGAGTCAGGGTTTGCTCTTCGGTTGACATCTCAATAACATCAACTTCTGAACCTTTGAGCCCTCCACCACCATTCTCTCCGCACCTTTCGAGAGAAAACGCCAACGATAGGCACAAACCCCTTGAGCTTAGGTGCATGTCTGTGAATCAGCTGAGCAACCTTCTGAGCTCTGTGCTAACTGTACGCAATGATTAATACAAATATTACAATAGACAGGATCGTAAGAATGCTTACAGAGTTCCAGGACCGCCGATATCCTTAACTTTAGTGACGCAAAGGTACGTAAGACGAGGGAAGATGGCGGTAGGCATTAACTGAAGACTTGTTGTATGCAGGCGAACCTTCTTCTTATGCCTTTCTACTCACATACTTGAGGCTTGGATGAGACGATGGCACTCATGGTCGATGCCCCAAGAAGAGGAATGACCGAAGGCTTGCTGTATGCACCCGAGCCTTCTTCTTGTGCCTGCTTGCTAACATACTTGTACTTCCATGAAGTCTCTTCGACTAGTGTCTCACGAGAGACGACAGGTGCGGCGAAGGTTAGCGACAGATGAGTTAGGGATGTACGCATCCTGTCTAAGAGGTGTGTTGTGGGCCGCAAGACTGCCTCAAGCAGTCCTCGCAAACTTCCACGACGAAATGATCAGGGCTTACCTACGACAACTCAAATGTGTCTATAACGTAGACAGGTCGTCTTGCTTGCGCTCACTCCTACTGAAGCAGACGAGAGGGAGTGTGTCGCAGTGCAGACACTGTCGAGCGTTTTGGGACGTGTCATTGAAGCAGAGTTTCACAAGCTCAAACACAGATGCGTTGTAGAAGCGATTGTTGGCGACGAGGTCAAGCTGTGTGTTAAACACCACTCCTTCAAACCCATCGACTCTGGCTGCGGTGGATGCGGTAACGGCTTGACGAGCGTGCTGGACCAACCGTCCGAGAACGGGCTCGGGGCTTCGCTGCCCATTGTGAAGCCTGAGAAGCGCAATGAGCGAGTCCATGAGCATATAACCGGTGTCAAGTGACTTGTGCGGCTGCTCTCCTTATAACCCCAGATCTGTCTTTCCACACTTCGGCCCAGGAAGAAGCGTCGTTAATTTGACCATGAGGCAAAGAGCTGCCTTCTTACGCTGTCCTTTGACACCAGAACCGTCTTACGGGATCGAGAAACTCGGCCAGGAATCTGTCCGGAACGACGGCAGTACAGCTGGAGATGAAGAGCTGGACAATTTTACCCCACTGATTCATCAACTCAATTATGGTTTCCATGACAAAATGGATCTCTCCATGCAAGAAGCAAGTCAAGGCACTTTAAGGTTGCACATGCTTCGACGAGAGCGCAAATGGCCATGAGCGACTGGTGATGGGTGAAGGTGTTGAATGGTTCCTGCTCGCGGGCTGAGACAAATGTGTTCGCGACGGGTTGGCTCCTGTCCTGAGTTACCAAGACGTCACTGTTGGAGCGAGAACGTAAGTCTCGCTCGGTTGATAGGGTGAGATTGGTATTTCAGCACACACTCTGGATCAGAGATGGACCATGCAGCACTGATCAGCTTGCTGGCTCGAGTTCTGGCCTTCTCGCGCTGTTTTCTGGTGCCTGGGACGGCTGCGATAGGGCCGACAAGGTCAACATGGATATAGCTAATGACAGTACGGACCACAAACTTGAGCCGCCTAGTTTGCCTGCTGGCTTGAGGGATTAGCTAGCACTAAATGAAACCGGTGTTTCAAGCGCAAAGGTCCTGGTTTCTAGTCATGGCTGCTGTGCTAGCTAATTACCGCACAAGGGGGAATGGCCCTTATCCCTGTCTATGGCTGCTACGCGGGCTGATAAGCGCGCGTGGGGAAGTGGTAGAGTGTGGCCCTCACGGCTAAGATTCATGGCGTGCTTTAGCAGATTACCGTATCTGCTGTTATGGTGTGGGCAGTGGCGATGCTAGCAATAGTACCTGGGCTCTGACTTCTTCTTGAGATAGTCAAGACCCTAGACAGGGTGCGTCAGGCCGTTCTAAGCACCAATACCTTCTGACTTCTTGGAATGTGCATATATATAGCATCCATCACTGACCGATTGCGACGTCGTTCTCCTTTACGTAGCTTCGAAGATGCTGAACAAGGGCTGATTATGGTGAAGCCAGGTCTGTTCCAGGAGTCTCGAGCTCCACTGAGAAGCCGCAGTGATCAAACAGTGTCTTTCCAAACCGTGGTAGAGTAACAATTGGCGCGCCAAGAGCATCCCTGTGGTTCCTTACTATCCGAGCATCAGCGGCTGCAACGTGGATGCGCTTTTTGATGATGAGGAGTAACTTCTTGAAGGTAGTAGTGCGCTTGTTGGTGGTCATGTTGATGCTGTAATGAGGTATAGAAAGCAAAGAGGAAGGTTGAAGTTTGCGTGTGAAGCTGCAACACGACTGAAGACTGGATGAGGTGTGGGAGGCTAATAAACACTTTACTGGCGCTCTAAAAGGATTCACCTGGTGACATATATGGCGAACGACATGCCTTTCGAACAGTTGCTAAAGCCATCGAAGCTCGCCCAGTGTCCTCTACGACTGATAGCCTAGCATCTGTGTTGCACAGCTTGCTCCTGCAATACTCATCGAGGCAGACTCTGCTTGCTAGTCTTTTCGTTCACTCCAGTTTAGTCGAGCGTTCGTCGCGCTTTTCGCTGACAGCCTGGTTGCTAACTTCATCAGGGGGAATGCTCAATGCTGACATCGCCTGGTGCCTCCAGGGTTTCCAGTTGTACAGATGGTAGACCTCCTCGGGTCGGGCGAAGACCTGCTGCTCCTGGCCTCCGGTGGTGTTGTCGTGAAGGAGAGGGGGGAGTTGCCAGAAGGCAGTAGGGCCAGCGGCGGATGGAAGGTCGCGCTGAGGAGCAGTGCCGTGAACCACACACGGCGTCACTAGTGGATTTCACGGCCAGAGCCTGAGCCTGCGTGTTATCAGCGCCCAATCGCTCAGGTTAGATAATGTCTTGAGCACCTCGAGCGCCGATGAGAGAAAGCGCGCCCAAGATAGACATACCAGCTTCGGTGGTGACCTTTGTGCGGTTGTGAACGGAGCGAGCATCTTTCACAGCACCACCTTCAAAGTCGATGGTCACGTACATAAGACAGTTTTTTGTGCCGAGCACACCTGGGGAGGAACCTCCGACAAAGAGCGCGAAAATTTGGATCATGTCGAGCATAGTGATATAAGCATCGTTTCCGGCGTTGTGGAATTGATGACATTGTATAAGGTAGTCGAGACCGCATGCCCATTGTGACACTATGCTCGATGGACATGGCGTCGGATCAGAGATAGAGGAAACAGCATCAGAACAACATCTATATAAGCCATTAGTGCCCCCGTTGAACACGTCGAAAAGATGCATGCAGCGGTCGAAATGGGCGAGCGTTAGTCCGAAGGCCACTAGGGCCTGCTTAGCCGGGTAGTCATCCTGGGGAGCGTGGGCGGAAGGTACACCGGCGATCCGGCTGCCGGGACCAGCGTTATATAAGTTGATATATGCGTTGTCCAGAAACAGAAAAGTCGCCTGAAAGTTGCCCTTAGCATCTCCTCTTTTGCAGGCTGGGGTATTCTAATCTGTAGAGATGAGAAGCAAAATCTTTCCTTCTCCTTCTCATGTTTCTCGGATGTGGTGCTGAGTGGGATGCAGAAAAATCAGGTGAGAAGCACTTCTTGGTGGTGTAAGCGCTCTTGGTAGATGGATGGTAGTGCTCTTTGGCAGTAGTGCTCTACTATGCCGGAAAAGAAAGCGTTAAGTCCGGTAGGCACAAGGCCGCGCTGTGAGATCCATGCTATAAAGGTACCAATCAAGTCTTCCTCGGCATTATCGCCGGCCGCTTTGGCTTTCTTGTTCGGTCTTACTTTGCGGCCAGTGGTAATTGGGGACTGATGTAGGTCAAAGGTGCCAAGTAAGTCTAACTCTCGTAGTATTGGAGGGCGAGATTCAAGATGTGTCATCGCTTCGAGGTCAAGCTTGTCAAGACTGATGTTTTGCTCAGGGACTACCAAGCCGCAGTTGTCTTCTTCACAGCGGTCGTGGACCTGGCTCAAGGGCAAGGTGAGGCTCAAGATGTTGTCTGATCCAACAGCGATGGTGTTGTCGGGGGGTCCTTCCTTGGAGAAAACGCTGACCAAGGACATGAGGCCCAAGTTGGCGCGGCCGGGGTTTGTGACTTTGAACGCATGCTCATGTCTGGAGAACGATTGCTTTAGGCTTTTCAAAGCCCGCAGAGGAGTGAAAGTTGCGGCTATGACGTTGTTTTGGACTTCGGGGGCGAAGGAGACGCAGGAGTGTTCCAAGTTCTTGTCTTGCAAGGCGTTAATGATGTTAGCGACGAGGTGTTCGTGGGTTTCGGCTCCAACATCGGTAGCTTTGCTAGGGTTTTGGAGACGCTGTAGTTGTCGTGATCTGGACACACTTTGAGTAGGTTCATGTAGTGTAGGCATCGGGGGTGATACAACTGAATGTCGTGTGCTGTTGCTGAGAGATTTGCAGGAAGCGGAGTTTGCGAAGTTGAGCCGCTCTACGAGTCCCGAATCAGATCACAGGGACAAATATACGGAGGCTTATGGGATGATGTTTTCTTCACCGGCTTCTTTCACCGAAGCTTTCAAATCCTGCCAACGGCCGTAGGTTCGAGGAGGCCTAGTGTCTCAATCTGATGATCGTCTTCCTCTAGAAGACGTTTAAGCCAAATCCAGATCTCAAGAGTAGTACGTCGACGACGCACAGTGTTAATCGGGGTGTCGTCGTCGGCAGGAGGAAGCAGATCACTTTGTGACGCAGGCCAATACGAATTTGTCCTTCGCCGTGCGCCATGACCTTGTTCTGCAAGAGCGTATATAATGCACCTATCGGCTGTGATGAGAACGACGGCACGGAGGGCGTGATCGGTCTTTTCGATTGGCGGCTCTGTCGCTCTGTCTGCAAACGGCACCCCATTCTTCGCAGCGTTCCCAACCTTGTCCGTCGGCAAGTTAATGAGAGTGCTCATGAGCACACGCACTATGGTGAGTGGCGCGAGCGGAGTGGCGCTTGGAGCGCTCACCGTCTGTTGAGCCCCCTGTCCCTAATCTCCGCCATGAGCAGCAGCAACACCCGACTGCATGAACCTTGATTGCTCTACCGCAGCCCTATCATACGCCTTAATACACTCCCTCGCCTCCCTTCTATTTAACCCCCTCTCCCTGATCTCTACTATGAGCAACGTAACCCTCTCTTCCACCCTGGCGGCGGAAAAGACGAGTCTCCGCACAAAGGTGCCGAAGACCTCGTGCGAGAGCAACGAGACCACGCCCTCTAGTGCCTCCGCAGCCTCCGTTGCAGGATCAGGGACGAGCGTTAGGAGCATGCTGCTGTAGATGATGTCTCATCTCCGCCCTTTCCCTGTGGGGGCCGACGGTGCAGCCGGTCCAGGGGCAGATTCTGTCCCAGACCGTACACTCCACCACAGATGGCGGTAGGCAGGCTCTGGAGTTCGGAGATCTTGCGCCTAGCAACTCATGGCTCATCGTGGGTCATCAAGCCTCCAGAAAATGTCAGAAAAGAGAGTGGTGACAGCGGTCGAGCGTGTGCCATTAAAACCGCCCACCATGAACTTGAAACATTCCAAACTAGGGGCCAGTAAGCTGGGCATGTTGGTCTTGATCATTGGAAGCAGGTCTACGAAGAGTCCACCAAAGTAGGCATATCTGTAACCACACATTGCTTGGACGCTCCAACATGCTGAGGGAGCAAGGGAATGATATCCATGACAAGCTTGTGACTGCGTTCAGGGACGATCTGGGCAATGAGGTGTGCCAAATTGATGCTCGGGATTTGGGCAACGAAAAGATAACGCAGCTAAGGAAGCTGATCGACTGTCTAAACGACCTGGTCGGCGGAAAGATGGATAGTTTCGCGGTTGCAGATTGAGAAAATGTCGCTAGGTATACATAGCATGGTTAAGAATGATGCGAATTGGCGCATGGGTCCATTGAGCCATAATATCGTTCCGGCAGGCATGTTCGTGTTTGATCATTGAGACCCTTAGTGAAAGCTCAAGAAGGGCTGGTAATTGCCCACGGCAAACCTGGGGCCACTCAAGACAAGCACCTTCTCGATGTTGATGCGTCTTGGCCCGAACTGCACTTCGCCTTCCATCAGGCACTCCAACACCTTCGATCCTCCTTCCAATTTACCATTCCAGGTTCGGTGCCGTCTTTAATAGTCGAGAGGATGAACGACACGCGGGATTTGACATGTCGTATGCGTATATATATCAGAAGAATCGAAAGTTAGAACAAAATTGGAGGGGGTAGACGCTGAAACGGTTAGGCTTCGTTGTTTCCGACGAGTTAAGTAGTCTAGTGACCGGTCGGAACGGGCTCAGTGTTGAATCCTTCAAAGGGGTCGAGGTTAGAAGTGTAGACTAGGTCCATGTTGAATGTCGAGAAGGTTTGTTGTGTGAATAGAGGAGGGGCTAAGGATTATAGTTTGTCGCTGTCTTCGAGATGCACGAGTTAAAGGCTCTACGGTTAATCGAAGTGATTGACGTTGTTATGGTGAAGACGAACTAAGAAGAGCATCTCTTCCAAACAGCGCATAGTGCTCCGAGAACCGCTTCTGCTCCTCGGTCATGATATTTTCGGATGGCAAGATGTACTTGTTACTGTAGAATCAAGACCGACGATGGGTATAATGCGATGGCTATGATTGGCCGTCGGTGTGTCTGCGGGGTTGGTGGGGTCGGCGGTATGCACAAGTCGAGATTTCGAGATCGTCTGACTTGATTGATTCTCGTTTGAATTTCTCTTGTCGTCAAAGATTATTTCGAACAGAGTTGAAGCAAGAGTTACAAGATTCTGTGTAACAAGGGCATGATGCGCGAACACTTGCCTGGGAAGTGAACGGCCCATCGTTGTTGCCCAAAGAAGGGAGAGCAAACCTAGTCTTTCTCGAGAAGCGGGACAAGGGGTCCGAATGCGTTGTTTTCTTTGTTGGTGCCCTTAGCGGTACCGGAGATCCAGAGGGTGACAGGACTGAACGACCAGGTGTGGTCATGGGAAGAAGACAGCGCACGAGAATTATCCATGGCAAGTCCAGGACATGTTGCATTCCAGAGAGACGAAGAAAGCGTTTGCTGTGAGCTCACCATCTAGATATGATTGGTCTGAATGCATGCTCGTGTCTAGAGAACGACATCAGGTGTGCTAAAATAGTAGATGAAAAGAGGATAATCAGAGCAACAATCGACAGGAGACATAGAGCAAGAGCGGCCACGGATGTTGTGATCTGTTCGTGCAGATTCTGCGTGTCAGCTGGCGGTCTGCACCAAAAGGCCAGATTGAACCTGGACGCGCATGCATGTGTACTCGCCAGCCATATCTCCAGCTACTAGGTTTGCATTGCATTCTTCATCCGGACGCTCCTGGATGTGGCTGACGGCGGCTTGATGTCCGGGGGAGCTGCGGTGGGATCTCTCTCCATCAACTACCAGCGTACGGTCTTGCTTCTTCACGACTACTCTGTACCGCGGGAGGTGCAATCCGGCGGTGAGACGAATTCCCTACCTCTTCCAGCAGAGTAGTATGAGTGTTTTATAGCGGAGTGCTGGAGATTTTCGGTGCCAACATGATCGAGCATCCACCGGATATCCAACAGTATCACTTCAAGTGATCCGTGGGATCCTTAGCGACATGCATGGTACGGGTAGCCACTCCCTGTCAATTGTTGTAACCATACACATGACGGCTTGAGCCATGATAGATACTTACATGGCCCAAACCACCAGCCTCACCGACGATGCGGGTGATGCTCGTCTCGAGGTCGAAGAAGAAGGGGTCGGCGACGGCGTTGAGCCACTCCAGGGATGCCGGAAGCCTGGAGTCCGGACTGCTTTAACTTCCCAAGGCTGGTCTGGGTATTATACGGCGAAAAGGATTGTCCTTGGTAACATCATCATCAAGCATTCGGCGTATATACTACGGTGCTTGGAATGGAATGTAGCTTTCGTAGATTTTAGGAGGTGAGCTCTTTCTTCGTGCCACTAGGCCCTGGCGTGTTTGCCTCGGTCGATGCGAGGCGGTGGGTTTCAGGGGTATTCATGTTCGTAGTCAAGTTGGAGTGGCTGCTCGTCTTAAGGTAGATATTAGGACGGGTGCCAGCATGTTTCTGACGTGTTAGACTCCGTTGCAAATGTAGCGAGTGAGTCTTCTGAATCTGTATGTATGAACACTCGATTGGATGATGGTGAGGCGACGGACTAATGAAGCTTGAGGGAGTAACGACAACGGTAGGACGTAACAAGGAGGTGTGGTGAAGAAACCGCCGTTCCTTCTAGTCGAGCAGTCCCAGGAATTGTAGGTAGGCGGCTTCTCTGAAATTGCTTGTAGGCGTGTTAGAGAGACGCCTGCATTCTGTGATCTGAGCGATGCGGTGTATGAGAGGGATGCCTCGATGAGCTTGTATTGGCCTCCTTTCCCCTTCCCTGCCAACTTGCCTTTTGGTCGCAGCTGTTTAGCCATTGGCTGCACGTCGAAAGTTCTCCAAAAGACTGCATCAGAGTCGAATCCCAGGCACTGTACTGTCGCCGTGCGCGTTGAAGAAAGTTGCAACGATGGGTATACGCTGCCAAAGTGTTACTCAGAGGCCTCAGTCAACATCTCAGCTCTGCCGGCCCTGCAGAGATCTTGCACGAACGACTTTGGAACCACAAAATCGTCGCGATTTTTGACAGCCGAGAGCCTAACCTCCAGTAGTGTTGTACAATGCCTCAGTCAACATCTTGAGCTCAGCCGGATGTTCCATGGGGTGGAAGTCTGTAGCCTTCCTTAGGTCCAGCGCAGTAAGCTTGCCACCTGGGTTGGTCTTGATGACGTATACAATGAGAAAATGCTCTCCAAGCATTGCATCGTTCTGCTACAAGGCGACCAGCCGTGATTTGTAGCCAAGCTCTCGAGGAGTGATGTTTTCGTCGACTTCTTTTCGTCTGTGCGTGTTCGCTTGCTAGACGCCTAGCTTGCTACGGTGGAACTACGCCTGCGCTTCATTGATTTCTCGAGCTGTATGACAGTTAGCTTGCGGAAGTGAAGATACTACGCGGTAACAAACCTCGTTGATACGGGGACTAGGTTGTTCAATAGATTAAATTAGGGTGGATAAGGACTTGTTCGTCAAATGGTCAGTGAAGGGCATTAGAAATGACACAAGTCACTTACCATGTTTGTATCAATGAAGGTTAACGCTTGCTTTGGTAGGGTTAGGGGCGCGGAAGAGAAAGTCGGAGGTTGTACCTATATCGACGCATCAGTGAATGTGAATGAGAACAAGGGAAACTGACTCACTGTAACTTTGTCTAGTGATGCGGGCTGCCTCTGTGCATTGTGATTCTCAGTCATTGCTGCGGGATTGTCGGACTCTGTTTCTTCTGCGGGATATTGAATGTGCTCGCCCGAGTATCCAAGAAAAGAAGACGTGTTGTGCTCGCTGCGCAGCGTAGGGCGGATGAGAGTGTTCTGATCAAGACGCCACCAGTTGTCAAAGTGTGCGTCAAGTCCCTGGCTACAGTCTTACGCTCGACCAGTAGAAGTGTGGTGGTATTGGGCATGACGAAATCAGGAACATCAAGGTCTTGAGCGACATGCCGGGCAGATGGAAGGGGTCTCTACAAGCTCCATCTTTGCACCGATGGTGCGTAAGACTTGGGGTTGACGCGAACACCCTTGGAGTCTTTGACTTCCTCGTGCCAACAGGCGGCAAAGTGATGCACCTTGTAGACCTGCATGGTTGGACGTGGATAGAGTAATAGGAGACGAGAGAGTTTGTGAGAGTTGTCGTGAAGTTTCTCCTCCTGCTGCGCAAATTTCGAAGCCTTTTTGTGACAATCTGGAACTTTTCATCGCGGAAGTCTTGGACCTTCTGTTGAGTGGGGTTCCAGAGATCTGTATATAGGTTCGTCCTGTCATGAAGAGGCTGTGATGTCTCGGACCTAGATGTTCTGATGCGGAAGGCTTGGAATGGTAGAAGCAGTGGCCTCATACTGGACACCAGTCTCAGGCTCAAGATTGCGTCTCCAGAAACCCAGATCAAGCTTGGGGGGTGATTCTGCAAATGATCAGTCATCGTAGGCGCATCAATGCTGGAGAAACTTGTGGTTTTTGATGTTCCGCAACTTCTGCGTCTTCGATCAGACGAGCATGCTCGACATCCTCGACAAATCCGTCGTCTTCGAGTTCGCGTAGTCGTTAAGTAGCGATAGCCGACGCGAACCCCAGAACTTGCGAGAGGTCGATACACACAACTATAATACCAGTAGCGGTTGCAAATCCGCGGTTAGAGTGACAGATATCTGAAAACCCGGAAGGCGACCGTGCTGTTGTTTCGCTTACGTTCTGCTCCACTCCCGCGTCATCGAGTGCGAGAGCCATAATGTGTAGTGTGAAGGGACGACTTGTGTAGCGTTTGGCACTGGTCTTGTTCCGATGGTGTTTGCGGGACCTCGGTACTGCTGAGCTGCTTGGCCCTGGATATGTGCACCTTATATTCGTTCTGGCGCTGTATCATGCCATGTCTTCGATTCAAATCCCTTGACGAGGAACAATTGGAGGGCAAGTCTGGTGCCAGCAGCCGCGGTAATGTCAGCTCCAATAGCGTATATTGAAGTTGTTATTGGGAACCGTTGCGTGACCTTGTCCATCTTGTTCGTGCTTGTATTCCATTGTGACCTGTGCGTGTGGGAGACGAGGATTTTACTATCTTTCACCGCGACGGTGCCACTCAAAGTATGAAGGTGGCTCTTGATCTTCGTCACCGTCATCGTCGAGTTCGACAACACGTTCGACAACGACGGCGCGATTGGCGCGCGCGTCCATCTCAGCCTCCTCCACGTCGGCAGATCCAGTGGAAAGTAGGTGGCCGTAAATCATGGTCCGGACCTCGGGTGGAAGTACAAAAAGCGTGTTTTGCTTTCCGACTACTGGGCGAGACGGGTCGCCAATAACTGAAGAGGCTGACACTGGTCAGCATAGTCAAAGGCGGATTTCGCTGTTGATGATTCTTACAATCACGAGAGCCGATTTCCTGGTTCGGTGGCAGAGGTGGGACTGGATATATATACATTTGGATGAGTAGATGATTCGGCCGTTGGGAATTTTGTTGACGGATCCATTAAGAGCACGTAATTGTAGATCATGTTGCGGTCGGAGCCTTCTTGTTACAACTTACACGGCGCTCGATTTGAGGCCCCTGTATATACTGGTGCTCTTTCTAGGTCGACGACGTCTGCCGATGGCGATTGATGGTGTGGTGGTGATTCTCATGCCCACCATGCCTCTGGTGATTCGGCGGTCATTCATCGCCTGGGTCAAGGTCGACACTGTAGTAGGGCATTGTTTGTCTTGCATGGGAAAAGGTGTTTGGTGACTGTGTGGTAAATCAAGGGCCCGCAGGAGGCATAACAAAACCAAATGATTTCGTTCGGCGCTCGTTGAAACTGGCAAACAAGTATATACATTTGAGTCTGGTGTAGAAAGCTTCGGCGATTTTCAAGGTCTTGTTGTAGATGTGACGGTTCCCGATCGGACTGATCAGAGGAAGTTGTTCCGCGAGACCACCTGCTCTAGAGGACTGATGCTCCATAGCACAGCTGGGAGTCGACCTGCTCCTTCTATGCTGGGCTGTTCTCGAATAGGCCGCCGGGCATAAAGTCGATTAAGTCGATGTTTGTTTCCCTAAAGGGGATGTACGAACAGCGCGAGCCTATGTCCTTACGGTAGATAATAGAGGCCTCTATATTTATGACCTTGTTCTCATATGTGTCGTAATTGTCGATCTAGGTAGTAGTGTTACTAGAATCTAGAGAGTCGGCGCACATCGCTATGTTGATCTCGATGTCTCTTACGTCTATAATGGACGACATTGGACAGGAAGATACTCTAAGAGGCGTGAATCAATACGCGGTACTAGTCAAAACATGCTTCGTGGCAAAGCCATATGTATTCCAGAATCAGACCTTAAGTAGATTGTCGGGATGATCACAAAGGATTCTCTGCGCTCCCTCTCTTGTTGTATCTTCTGATCCATGGTAAAGGTAGTGCGCTTTCTGAGGGTGTTCTCCTTGATATGATTGGGCTTATTGAGAGTACTGACCTGATCTCTCCGATGTTGATTGCGAATTCCAGTGTGTGCAGAGATTACCCTTTTCTCTGCTCCACGACCATGGTGTAGAGATCGGCGACTTTGGCGTTTCGGTAATCACCGTGAACCAACAGATTTATAAGAAATCTCATGAGACGGGGCTCTTGCATGATGTTTGTTGACGATTGCAAGCGGCCAAGCAAGGAAATAAGGTTCCGTCTGTTTATATAAGCTGTTTCGTCCGTATTTCCCATGGAAGCTACCGACGCGGAGGCTGGAGTTGGAATGAGTTATAGGAGTAACGCGTCAGGTGAGAGTGTCGGAAAGACGAGTAAACTTCTTACGGGGGGGAAATGATCCTGACTACTGGGTCTGCCACGAGCCATGATGAGAGTGCTGTCTGATCAGGGATCGTGGCTGACGATACCGGTCAATCGGGATTACCTTCTCAGTGATATCTCTCAGGGTTGTCTTGTAACTCGCCGCACTGGTTCGGAAGCCTTTGTCGTCTACCGCGACATGATCCTGTGCTGCGATGTTACATATCTGCTTTTTGAAGCGCACGAGATTCTACAACACCAGTGATCTGAGCTTCTCGAGGCTGTCAGATCTTGCTATGGAGATGCTAGCCACGCCCAGGTCGATGTGAAGGGCGATGATAGCGTTGGAAGAGCCAATGATTGGACATCGTGATAGTTCTCCATGTTGCAGCCCACAGCCGAATTATCGCTGACATAACCACGGATGATGTCCACCATGGCGTGAGGACTCGGCAATGGTGACCCTTGCTCGTGGTACAATAGGCCAACGTCGAATCGTTCTGAGTCCGAGGACGAGTCCTCTCGATATATCATGCGGAAGTTGTGAAGGTTCTCGCATGCGATCAAAGTCAACCTGACAGGCATTCAGGCAATATGGCTGGAGAAGTCGTGAGGCTAACGACTCAGCATGGTCGACATCACCAGCAATATGGCCAACACTGAGCAAACTGCTTGAGAATTCTGCAAACGCCGCGGAAAAAAACAATCTTATCCTTCTAAGTAGTGGTTCTGTTCGGAGGAGGGGACCGGGGTTGAGGTAATCGTTACAGAAGAGTCGCTTGAGGAAAATTCGCTCGAGGAAGACTCGCTTGAGAGAAAATAGCTTGAGAAAGAGTCGCCTGGACTCGTTTTGGATTCTTCGTGCGCACACACTTAGCGTGCAGCGCATTCCAGCCTCAATGACACCTGTGTGATGAAACAGCACCGCAAAGCTGACCCAGAAATGTGCTCACTCGCTTTCCTGTTGCTCTCCCCACTTGTGCACAGAGCCAATGGCAGTGCGAGTATGAGCTCCTTATGATTCCAAGTGTCACGAACGTCTGTGCATGGCTGTATGTTTCCTCCTTCGCCGTCGAACCAGGCCCTTGATCCTTGCCTACGAACAAGAGCTCATGTAACCAGTAGGAGGTGCGGTAGGGTACGAACACGAGGAATGTGCAGGTGTATCTCTCGCATTCCCCTCAGATTGATCGCGACGGACACCGATGGACGACAACTTGCCGTACTTGGCGAAGTTTCCGAATGCGCGGCCAAGCAGGGTCAAGTATTTGGCGTTTGGTTTCGACATGATCTTGACGCGAATTATGACGGTCTCGACTCAAGACCGTCATAGTTAGGCTGTATCGAAGAGCTTGCTGAGGCACGTTCTTGGCATATTCTAATGGTAACCAGTTTAATAGTTTCACCTCTTCTATCAGTCGGTCTCGGGCGGAAGGTCAGCAATCCAGGCTCATCTGCAGAGCTTCACGAACAGTAGTCCGATCTCCATGTTGTAGTAGGTGGGGGATACTTCGAGTGTCTTCTAACCTCTTCTCGAGAGCAACCGCATGATGATCATGTCGTAGTGAATGAAGGCCGCTTCGAACGGCGCGGATCTCTTCACGAGAGCAACAGCAACAACATGAATAGGTGAGTTGGTTCACACAGTCACACTCCGTCCTGAGAAAGCTCTGGAAGGCTTTATGACCATCAGAGTGGCAGTCTACCAGTTCACAACCACTGGGACGGAAGTCGAAGGTCAAAGCCTGGCCCACGATCTGAGGAGCGGAGAGAAGGATAGACCTGATATATACTACTGGCCGCATGCTGTAAAGACAGTGCAAAGCCAAAAGAGGTGTATTGACGGTAGCAGCGGCGACAGTGACGGAACTTCCAAAGAGCGAAAGGTACTCTCTTGAGATCGTGAAGAATGTTGTATAGCGACTGATGATATTCAAAGTCAGGGGTGTAGAGGCTTTCGCGACCACGTCGAGATGGTGATGTTGACTTGGCCCATCTGAGGTTCCTGGAACTCTAAAGTGAAGGAGACAACACTTTTCGCGAGTGCGGTTTGCACGTGCCCCTCGCTGCACTCCTTGAGACTTGCACGGAAATCCGGTGGAGAGTTCATGGTGGCCTTGTTGTACTGTCGTAGTCCAGCTCATACAGGCTTACGAGTAACCCAGCGGATGTGCACATGAACGTCGCAAGTAGATTGACCAATATCCACCAACCGCAGTATACTTAACACGCTGTCTGTAGCACAATTAGAACTGCCTTGAGTAGTCAAGACCATTTTCTTAACGTCATCTTCTTCTGTTTCCAGAGCCACGTCTTCTTCTTGACAAACATGACCGTTGCCATACTTCATGCCGTCAACGCTCTGGACATATATACCAAGGTTTGCATGAGCGGCGAGGTCGAGGAAGGCTGCATACTGTGCTTGGAGCAAAGAAAGCGTAGCTGAGCGAGGCGTTTATTGCCGAAGAACTTGAAGTATGCAACATTGAAAGCTTTACACACGGACGAGAGCAGTCCCGCTGCGTCTCTGGGTTTGGCAGTAGGTGCGGCTTCGATGTCTGTATATCGTCTCTCATCATCGAAGTGCGGTGTTGTGCTGAACTGGGAGTGTGCAAGTGATGACTTTGTCTCCCAGATGGCAGTTCATGTCAAAGGCAGACCGTGATTCCTGAAAGTTGAGCACGATACACAGGAATAGTGGACTCAGCAACTGGTTCTGGGCTTTCAGCGACAGGCTCAAAGGATATAGCTGCTGCAGCACCAGGACTCCCTTGAAGATCTGCAGCTCTCGCTATCCATTCATCTCAAGGATCTACGGTTGCTCCAAGAATTGAAGCTGGATGCACAAGCTGCAGGCGACACTCGACTCTGAGCAAGACATGTTGCATCAGCATGCGTGGATGGAGACAGAGCAGTTTGTGCATGTCCAGGTATGAGACCAGATCAAAATGATATCAGGCCACCGTATCGCGTTTGGGTGGACTCATGAGATTGGCAGCGTAGTCGCTCCAGTCAAACTTCGAGTTAATCTTAGTCCTGGGGAGGAAAAGGCGACAAATGCAACATAAAGTGAGTCTTTACTTGCTGGTGCCATCACACCTTTGTTGACGAAATATCTCTGACGTGAATCCCTCCGCGGAGACCCACAGGGACACAATATCTGAGTCCACGTCTGTTGCCGGAGAACATAGAGTCCATGATGGCAAAAGCGAAACACGGTATCGAGTGGTGCGTAAGAGAGCCGTCCAATATCGAAAGTGGAGGTCTGGCGATATGAGGATGTCGTGAAGCAGTGTTATGGTTTGGGAATTCCGAACCATCATGTGTCCTCCATGTCCCTGGTAGTGGCTTTTATAGTCAGACGAATGCGGTCTTGGTTGGCCGGTTTGTTGCATTCCAGCAGAAGGCCTCAGACAAGACACGAGTAGGCCTTTGGGCTGCTGAGAGCAGGTTGAGGGTTTCTTGACTGTAGTATCTGCTCTGCCACATACTACAACTTGACTGTCTCTGATGGTTGTATTCATCGCACCTCAGCGTAGATATGTGTCGGGACTAAGCCCGCTGCAGTCAAGAATGATGGAAACAATCCCAACACAGACTGCCCAGGTATCCAGAGAGAATCATTTTGCTTGTGGAACCAGGAGTATCGAAGGCCTAACAAGTTCAGCGTTGGAGAGACGAAGTGTAACCCCGCTCACTGGAGAAACGGGGGCGAGGCGGAGACTGACGAGGAGCCAAACGCTTAGTTGAGTGAGACGAATTGTGATGCTCGGGTTGCGGAGTCGAACTGGCGTTCTCGTACGGATGAGTAGAAAGTGGGCTGTTCAAGCTCGGGAGATGGAGCGGACTGCTCAGACGTGGACTCGTGAGGGAGAAGAGGCTCATGGGAAGACGTGGTTTGCTCGGACTGGTGAGAGGAGATATTCCCGCAGACTTCCAGTGGTGCACAGATAGAACAAGCTTTGTTCCTGAAGAACTGGCCGTGCTCCCCGGCCTAAGGCTTGGTGCGTTTGGTGCGGTTGGTGCGGTTGGTGATCTTGGAATCGGGTAGTTGGGTCATCTTCCTGAGCTGCTCGCGGCGCTTTGCTCTGAGTTGGGAGAGTGTCTGGTCCGAACATCTGCAGGCGAGCGCGTCACAAGCATTGCTGTTGACACCAGAGCTGTTGTCTGCCATGTTGATGAGACTATGTGAGTGGCAATGATGGGGAAGACGATGGTGTGGTAGGATCAAAGAGGCGAAGATGAAAGCTGGTAGCGGACAAAGGTCACATGGGGTAGCATTTTGGGAGTCTTGGAACGATTGTCAGATGGTTTTTTGACCGGCTGAACGGCTGAGCTGAGGAGTTCCATAGCAGCCGCTGATGTTGCCGTTTGAGACGACATCAACCGGCAGCTGGATCCCGAGTGTGGCGACAAACAGATCTTGCTCTTTCTTTGTCCATGGTCGGCAGTCTCACTCAGAAATGAGACAGCTTTGATCTGTTTGTTCGAGGAGGGTCGAGGGTCCATATGAGATAGGCGAAGTCATGTCTCTGTTTGTGTGAAAGGCCTTCACGATAAGGAGATCGCGAGGCGATCAGAGCGAATGATTGATGATTTCGAGTAAGAGATAGGTACAGTGACAATGATGTTCGGGTTTAGACCAATGTGGCCTTTAGCTCTTTCGACAGTCGGTAGCTTCACTCAGAGCTGGATGTGTCTCAGTGAAAAGTCTGAACATGATCCGGAGGGTTCGTGGTGATGGCGGAGGAACAAGGGGACGCCTGCGAACTCCATACGTCCGGTGAAGATAGGGTGACCAGTTGTCGAGCAAGCATATGGCGAAAAGCATCGGGGTGAAGGTGCAGCCCAGCACATGCCTTTGGCGGGGGTAGACAGCTGCCTTCCAAGTATATAACGAAAGTGATAAAAGCGAAAACCCGACTCACTGCGAGCGGGCTTGGGTGCTTTGTCGACGAAGGCTTATATAGCGGAGTGACCTTGCGGTTGATAGCTTTTTTAGAGCGATCCAAGGAGGATGGTGAAGCTCAGGTATGTAGGTCTCTGGTCGAACTAGAGGCTGAACCGGTGGCGCCGTGAGAGCTGAGGGGTTGGAGTGTCCGGTAAGAAGACATATTTGCGACGACCGGTGCCAGATCCAGAGTATGTGCTGTTGGCTTACCGATGCCAATGGTGTTGGCGCCGCGAACATCGGACCTGGGTCCATGCTCCTGATTTGGTCGTTTGTGTGGCATTGCCAGCGGATTATATAACAGTGATGATGAAGGACATCGCTTCACTCTTGCAGTGTACGGCTTAGTTATAGATTTGCCAGACAGATACGAAATGCAGAAAATGAAGATGATGGCGATGGCAAACTCAACACAGGCGAGAGAAGCACTTATATATCCAGACGCTCCAGATGTCGAAAGAGCTAGAAGCTTGTTGGAAGTTTGTCAGAAGCTTGTCAAGAGTTTGCTGATCGGACCGGCCATTCCCAGCTGACAAAGAAAGCTCCAATGCAAGTTTGGAGATCTTGCCGGTGGTTTGCTGTCAGGAAAGGTGGCTTCGATGGAAGAGAAAGGACGCAAGTATGTGCCCTTTCGCTCTGCGATGTGGAAGTTCTTGCCCGTAGCAATCGGACTTGGTTGGATTTTCGGTGTGGCATCGCAAACGGGACCAACGCTATGCACCTTGGCGACCAACGCTGATGGTTTCCGACCTTTGGCACATTTGAATTGATCAGCCGCTATGTTTCCGACTAGATCTTGATGGATTTTGCTTGGAAGTAGTCTTCAATAAGGAAGTCTGACAATTATGTAAATATACAACCTATCAGCCTTCACCAGTTGCGTTTCTCATGAAGATGGATCGCTTCTTGAACAACCACTCAACTATTTACAGAAGCCTATGGAGACCTTTTGCGAGATCTCAGGCGTATGCATTGCATGTATGTAAATCGCCCTCCTCAGGTGCTTTTCGAAGTGGGATATTCTTCCTCTGACACGGGGTCATACCACTCAGTGCCACCAATAGCGATGATGTAATGCGACATGATTGAGTCTTCGCCCGCACCGTGCCAGTGAACAACACCAGGAGGACACCATACACTGTCACCAGCGCTGATACGTCTGGGTCTGTCACCCTTGTCGCAAACCCATCCTGTCAATAAAATATCAGCACACTCTTGTCATTTCATCAACTTTGTTGCGGTGGTAAGGGACCCACCTGATCCAGTTTCAACCTTGATCAATTGACCCTTCTCGTGGTAGTGCCAGTTCGTGCGTGCTCCAGGGAGGAAAGTGACGACGCCGCAGTTGGTGCATTTGCTTGGATCTTCTTCGTCTTTGGTGACGCTGGCCAAGTCGAGGTAGACGTCGCCGACGAACCATTTACTGGGTCCTTTCATGGTCTTGCCGTCGGCTGGCAGAGTGTTTTGCATGAAGATGCCTTTGGGAGTGGCGGACATAGTGCGTAGGTTTCGATGGCTTAAGGAAGTGATTGTACAAAGGAGTTTGCAACGGATGAGGAGCATACTCGAGGACTTGATGAGAGGCAGTAGCCTCTACTTATGCATGTTTAGCTGATACCCCTCCTTTCTCACACTCTTTGCCGTAGCGGACATTAGGTCGTCCGTATCTTGTGGGCGTAGGATATAGTGAAGCATTTAAGCGGATATAGGAGATAAAACCCCCGGCCCGTTCTCAACGGGTGACGCCTGTAGTGCTATTCCCATTCGAAACGGATATAGGAGATAACAGGGCTCCAAAAGCACCGTTGCAAACACGCGGATAAGTCTTCCTCCGAAGCGTTTTCGGCCGAAAATAAACAAACTCCAAGATCGTTCACAACTCACATCCATACGTACGTCAATAGTCACGTCTTTTGATGTCCACCGCATGACGCCCAACTGTCCGGATTCGCACATAGCAAGGCATTGTAGATGTCGAGAACAAGGCCTTCACCGGTCTTTCTCAAATTGTCATGGCCCCACACTCAAGTCTTGACCAAGGAAGTCGACATTTCCACCGAATGACGGGACGTATATCATTCTAGATTGGACCTTGGGATATGAAAAAAAGGATATGAAGTGGGAGAGTATATGTTCTTCTGCGTCTTTGCTCTATTATTCATCTTACATGTTTCTGCCTTTTGAAAGGAAACCATATTCATTGTGACCCGATGAACGCTTTGGGAACGGTATCAAAGCTCGAATGAAGTTGGGAAGGAAGCGTTAGGGGCAGAAGAAAAAGCGGACAGGATTTTTGAATCTTTCCACGGAATGCTCGCACGTGAGAAGGAAGGTGGAATTGTTAATGAAGCAATATGCGGAAGTATGAATTTGTGGTATGAGTGGAGTTGAAGGGCATGGGAAAAGAGACAAGTAACAATTCAGACAGAGAGGTATCTCAACGATGCAAAGTGAAGTCAGAGCGAACGATCCAGGAACTATTCGGCCGTACAAACATAACGACAGTAACAAGATCCAGATGAACGGCAAGAATGATCCAAAGAGGATAAAGACTGAACAATGATAATCAAAAGACGAAGAGCGGCAAAGACAAAAATCCAAAGGTCCAAAAGGGCAAGACGCTTAAAAAACAGGGACTGAACAAAAGAGATCAGTGACGGCTCAACCCCGTCACTTCGTGGACGAGAAGAGCAAGCGCTATTGCTCTCTCTGCTGCAAAGGCGTGAGTGGAGGGTGCTGTTTATCCGGCGCTCGAGGTGGTCGATCATGAGCGTACTCGGCAGCAGGATACCTCTGATCAGGCGGTAGGTCTTGTTGATCATAGCCATCGTCGTATCCATCATCCTCGTGCTCCTCTTGCCTGCCATCTCCCTCTAGCGGTGTGTTCTCATCAGGGTAATTCTGGCCTGCCCCATTCTGCGGTTGCTGTGGCGCCTGCTTGCCCTTGGCCATGTTCTTCTTTCCCTTTCTATTCTTCTGCTTCGCCTTCTCCAGCAATCTGCGTCGCTCTTCTGCTTTTTGCCTCTCTTTGCGGTCTTTGATTTCGTATTGGCGGATCAGGGCTTCAGGACGCTCGCCCCAGATATCTTCGTACTCGCAGAACTCGCAAATCCACATGTCGTCTTTTGCGGGGCGTGAGTGATAGTTCGTGTATTCCTGTTGTAGGCGACGTTGGCGTTCTTGCATGGCGAATTCCTTAGAAGGGCGGCGAGGACGAGTCTTTCTAGGTGGCGCGGATTGAGGCGGCTGTTGAGGTGGTGGAGGGGGGTTTGCGTGAATTGGAGGTTGTTGTTGGCGGGTCGAGTGGTTGGCCAGGGGTGAGCGCGGAGCGGGAGGTGGATGTTGCGGCCAGAGCATTTTGTTGGACGAGTCGGACTCGCAGGTGAAGGTGAATTGCGTCTGCGGCGTCGAGGTCTGGGTGGGACTGCGGGCGAGAAGACTCTCAGTGTTCTGCTTGATCGGTGTTGTCGGTGCGTCCTGGTCTTGGTCTTGGTGGGCGTTGGCGATTGCTTGTGAGATGATGCCGTTCTCGGACGACGGGGTAGGAGTCGCTTGTTCTGCGGGATACGTGTAAGTCTCTGCTGTATAACCATGACCACGACTGCGTAGTCTCTTACTCGTGCGTGTTCCATCACCCTTCCAGTTGCCTCCACGAGACTTTGCCGACAAGGATGAAGCATAGGCGTTGTGTTGTCTGAATCTACCGCGACCACTGCCCGACAATTGCCTCGAATCTTGCTGCTGATCCTCTCGTGAAGAGATGCCCATGTTTGCCAACTCTTGCGACAGACTAGACTGGTGTGCACTGCCTCCACCTGACAGTGGAATCTTGCGCTTCTTCTTGTTGCTTGTGTTTTCGAAAGATTCGTATCCGTCTGCTGAAGAGGCTGTTGATGCGGGTGCTGGGGGGACCTTTGCGGCCATCAGCTTTCTCTGGACACTGTCGACTCTTGAACCGTCGTTCACGGGCGACGACCAGCGGTAGCTCGGGTGATCGTATGCAATCAGCTCTTCGTCGTCTTCACTCTCGTCAACGTGGTGGTCTCCGTTGCAAGTGCAGTGGCTGTGCGACTCGTGGTGGTTGAGGGCGCGGGGATCGATCTTTTCTACGACTCCGTAGGGGAAGCTGAAGAGGGGTGAGGTAGACGGAGGTATGGGTGGGTAGGTAATCTGCTTCTGCTGTTCGGGCGACAGCTGTTCTCGGAGTCGGTTCTTGGGTAACGGTCTGATAGGCCGGTCGGGATAGACTGGTGATAAAGTATCCGGTGATCTGGTTATTGATGACCTTCGCGGCCACACATATTCTGGAAGGATATTATGTCAGTCGTGCTGTTCCGTAAACAAGAGTCTATGACCGCTTGAGTGTCTTTGTTAGTCTGAGTCTTGAGTCTTGAGGCAGCTGCGGGGGGTCGTCGCTGCGCTTGCACACGACACATTCTCGAGTCTGCCCCGTCACTGCCGACTGAGATTCTACCAGACACTCCGGACAAGTCTCCCTGACTGGAAGGAGCGAATCAACTCACCTGCGGCCGCCATGGTGATAACATGCGGTGGTGGGGGCAAAAGGTCAAATGTCCTCACTCTCCAATCCGACTGCCCAATCTGCCAAGCCCGCTCTTTTTGTAATCCCGACGATCTTCCGTTGACTTTGAACACGAGTCAGTCGTTCTTTTCTATCTCCCTAGAAATGTTATTGCTGTGTCTAGTGAGTCTTAAGATGCTCTTCTCTTCTCTCGCAAAGAGATACAGACTTTTCACCTCTAGCTAGCCATTTGTGCCACCTGTTTTTCCAGCCTCTGAAAAGACGTTGATTGCACCTTTAGTCATCCATAGTCCGTGCCCTTCACCTCCGAACCTCCGAGCCCGATTGCTCTTCCGAATACTCCCTGATGGAGCCTCTCTTGTAATATATCGTCGATTCAACCATCATGGAATATGTTTTCACGAGTCACAATTGATGCATAGAGCGTGGAATATGTCAATATGGTAACAATGGATCAACCAGGATAAACACGTCACTATGCGCTGCACTGCTACGAGTTATCAAAGAGGGGAGGGGTGAAGCTTACCTTGACAGAACTTCAGCTTCTCTACCACAATCTCCATTCGTTCGGCATCACGACGCTCTATTCTCTCCCTCCAAACATCACCGAATGGTGAGTAGAAGTCAGTCGACGCTGGAGCATCCTTGTGAATCATACCACGGATAGCCTGACCAAGTGTTGGGCCGGTCTGGATGTTCTTCTGAAGTGTAGCTTCAATGATCAGGTGCTCAAGCTGGGGAGCCAGCTCCTCCAGTCTCTTGTTCTCAGTTAGTAGGTCGATTTCGCTGGGCAAGCATACGGCAGCCAGTTCGGGCATTGGTAAGCATGCGGCTGCACAATCAAGTGAAATGCGCATGGCCATGATACAAGACCTGACCGACTCTGCAAAAGCAACGCATACCTCGAAGAAATCCAGAGGTGCGTGCTGATGTAAGAAGGTGTTCGCGCAAAGGACCCAGCCATCGGCGCGCTGAAGAGCAACCTCGAACTCTGCTTCGTCGATCGTGCTGTGTCCGTGGTTCTCAGTGGCCAAAATCGAGTTGTAGCTGTTGACCATGTTGAGAGCATTTTGACCTTCCGAAAAGAGTCTTGATCTCAGTGTCATCAGAGTTTCGTAGTGAGCCACTGTGTATTGTTGAGCTTCGCGAGCGCCGCGGATGGTGCCGACCGCTCTGCACTGTGCCTTGCTGCAACATCCGTAGCTGAACAGAGGAATGACTTGTTGGCCTTCAGGGAACATGTTTGCAAACTTCCAGTCGTAAAGACAAGGCTCCGGAATGTGGTCAACGATTGTTGTATGACGGCAGACGTGAAATATTATATACTTGGGCATGATGATGGGGATAAGGACCTGCCTTCTGTTGGTTCGTGTTTTGCTTGGGTGTGATTTCTGATAGATGTGGAAAGCTCTGAACTCGAAAGGCATTGGAGAGTAAGCTTGAGTTATACTTCGAACATGAAGGCCAGAAAGAAAAGGCAATGCATTGTTGTGAATGTTGTCAACAAAGACAGGAAGATGAAAGAGAAACGAGAGGCAAAGAAAATTGACAAGGCAATTGAAGATATGTTATGTCAAACAAGGGATTGAAGAAAGACAGAAGATAGCACTAGCCGATTGCGTCTGCTATGCTGCGCTGCCGCAGTGACTTACTCGATCACAGTGGTTAGAAGTGTGGCACGGAAGCCTGGCAGCCGCTCCTGGCTCAGCGTACTTAGTACCAGATAGCAGATACCAAAGAAAAGTGACTACTCGCAATGGATGTTGTTCATGCTGTTTTGCCGCCATCTTGACAGTGCTTTCGACATGCTGGGGCCGTCGGTCGCAAAAACTGCAGGTCGTTCGGAGGTGGACGAGGTCCTGCAGCTGACTGTGTATTGTTGTACGAGCTACGATCGGTGCTTTCGGCCAGGGAAATTGATATGACAATCTCGGCGATGGAATACTTGATGCAATGGCTTGCGACCATGATGACCGACAGTTAGACAGGTGCTTTCTCGTGTAGTCGAGAAAAGATTCAGCCAAGTCGATCAGTGACCCTGGCCGAGATCGGCGAACAGCATCATCGATGGCCCGTGCAGAGAAGACTTGACTTCAGCTTGTCTTTTTCCTCTTATTCTTGCGTCCTTGAGACACGACCAGGAACAAGTTCGGTCATTCCAAGCTTGTTGGACGAGGTTCGCATAGTCGATTGTTGAGACCGTTCCAACAGAATTCTGTCAGCTGTCTAGGCAAACACCCCGTGCAAAACACATGGGGAGGAGCGGGAGCGGGAGTGTACCTAACAAACGCAGCGAGACATGGTCATTCCTTCGAAATTGATCAGTTCCAACTCACAAGTACACGGGTGGATGCTCTGATTGGTTTTCATGACCTATTGTAAGGGACCTCGGTAACGAGCGGTTTGAGCTGGAAACATGGACAAAAATCGCTGGTAGGTAAACAAAGTCAGTGGCGGCAACAAGACTTGGTAGCACGTGGAGTCTCAAAAGTGGTAAGCTTCCAAGGAGATGTAGAGTAAGTCTCGGACACTGTGCCTTCAGTCAGAGTCGGTGTCGCACCTTCCCCAAAACACTATCATCGCCAATTCTAGAAAGCCATCTGCAGCCGGCTGCTTTCCTGTCTTGGAGCCTCTGTCTCTCAAGCAACTCGCCATCTCGTCGGGAACTTGCGCGTCATCGCAATAGCGCCTTCACTTCTTCATCAACCATCCCATCTCCGTTCGCACTTCACCCCCTCATCGCCTTTCCTCCTCTCAACCCACCCACCAACCATCCTGCGCACAAGCAACAATGAATCGCTACTCTGTCGTCGTCAGCGACACCGGCTGGGCTGAGCCTCTCAAGCTACTGGTACCTTTCCAGTCGTCGGCCACATCCGGCGCTCTCGTCGGTGAGGTTGTCAAGCGCGCATCTCGCTATGGCAAGACGCTCAATGCCGCTCATTGCACTCTACGCCTCGAAAGCCTTGACGGCCCTGTCCTCGACCCCCAGGACACCTTGTCAGATCTGGTCATCGACGAACAGCTGTTTGCTGTCTTCACCACCATCCTCAATGGCACATCATCCGAGGTATGCTGGGAATCTGCCTTTTGTTGCCTTCACTCTCTAACATCAAGCAGACTGTGGATACCGACATGGTTGGAGCGCAGGACGAGGCCAAAGGCCCTTATTCTTCTCTTACCCTGCGCAACGCCGTCCCCGTACGCATCATCACCCCAGTCATCGCAAAGCTGATGACCAAAGACTTGAACGCTTTGCCCGCGCCCGCCTTCATCCTGCCTGCCTCTGCCAAGCTCCAGCAGCTGCACGACAATGCTGTCCACCATCTCAGCAACAATGCTCCCGACTGGTTGGACGCTACCTCTCTCTTGGATCTCCACATGCACGAGCTGCCCATTGTCTCGTCATGTTTCGACTCTACACTTAACGAGACGGGCCTCGCCGAATCTCTCAAAGACGGCGTTCTGACCATATATGCAGTCGCACGTCCTGCCTCGACTACTCGTTCTGCTCAACCTCCGGGCCGAGTTGGTAAGAACGATCTTTATGCGGCTGGTCCTCACTGGCAGCCCGAGGTTCCACAATCAAATCGCGGTGTCGCCATGTTCTTGTCTTCTCTCAGAGTCTTCACACATGTGTTGAAAAGCAATGCCATTACCGACGAGCACAGAGAAAGAGTCGTTCACGTCTTCGACCTTCTGTCCTTCTTCCCTCCTGCCGTTCGCGCTCTCTATCTGTTGATTCAAGGAAGCACCATCTCTCATTCAGCCAGCACTGCTCTCAGCCAAGCTTTCTTCTGCATTCTCAAGGACTTGGGTCACAGGAAGCTCATCAAAAACGATGACGCCAGACTTTTCGAGGGCGCCCGCCTCCTCTTTGGTCTCATCGCTGAAAAGGCTAACCAGCTCAAGTCTGTCGAGTCGTTCGTGCCAGTCTACTCATCGCACATCCACACTGTGCAATTGCAATCGATGGCAGCTTTATCTGCGCAACCTCTCATGCCTGTCAACGGAGGCCCTTCTCGCCCTGCCGCCTCATCGTCTGCACGATCTGAAATCAACGCAGGATATCTGAAACTAGACCTTGTTTCCGAGTCCAAGCAGAGCGTTGTCATCTTCAGCCCCCCTCAAGACATCTTCACACGTACGCAAACTCTGCAAGAAGTAATTAGTCTTGGCGACCTTCGCAACTTGCATCAACTCGCCAGTCTCTGCGGCAAGGCTTCTCTCTCAGTTGTGAGACCCTCTTTGTTGTCTTCAGTTGCCCCAGAGCACTTGACTTTCGACGAGCAAGGACACGTTGCCGTCTACACCGGAAAGGCTGGTTGTGCAGGTCCTGGCGAAGACACTGTCATCTTTCGTCCTATGCATGGCGAAGAGACCCCAAACATGGGTCAGGTTGAGCAACGGCTTGCTCCCATCCTGCAAGCCTACGAAGAAGACGGCACAAACGTCTTCGACATCCTTGGATCCTCCGCCACTCGTTCTCTCGACGAGCCCGACGAGATTGTCATGTTTTGTGTGGATTGCAGTGCCAGCATGGACAGCTCCACTGATTTGATGGGCATCGATGCCGACTCCGGGCCTCCCAGAACCTCTAACACTCCTCAAATTTCTCCGCAAGTTTACAATCGCGTGCTTCTTGATGATACCAAGAAGGCTCTTACCGAACACGAAGTCTATGATGACGTTCTTGGCTGTGTGGCCGAGTGTGCCCACACCGCCAGATCGACTGTTGCAGCCAAAATGCTCACTCTGGTCTTCGATCTGACCACCGAGGAGATCGAGAAGAAACGCAGTTTAGCCATGTACAGTTGGTATGAGCGCAATGCCGTCAACCTTAGGCTGGAGAAGCTTGAAAATCTTGCTGCAGGTCTCAAACGCTTCGAGCAAGAGCTTGTTGATATGATAATCCTTCGTACCATGGCCATGTCTCCTCACAAGTGGACCTGGAACATTGGTGAGAGGCTTCCCGGATATCAGCAGATGGAACCCCTTCCTGATGAAATCACCATGATTCCTATGGCGCTCAGGTGTCCCATCAAGCTTGATCTTATCGAGGATCCCGTCGTGGCTGCTGACGGCCAGACTTATGGTCGTCAAGCTATGGTCAAGTGGATGTCGATCAGATGATCCTCCCCCCTGACCGGTCTGATGCTTGAGAACACCGAACTGCGCCCGCAACTTGGACTGGCTGAACAAGCAGACAAATGGCTGCAGGGTGAAGATCTTGTCGAACCCGAGGAGCGTCCAGTCAACAAGCGCCGTCGCACCTCGCTCCGCACCAACGCTGTCACATTCTCCAGCACTTCGCACCACTTTTCTCGTGCCCTCTCGCCAGCTACCACTCTCCTTGACTTGTACAAGATCGCATATCGTGGAATGAGAGGCCATCACAACCTTTTCCAGCTGTCCTTCAATGGCGTCCTCACTCCATCTTCGGAAGCCATCTCCAATTCCGGCATCGTTGGAGGCAGCGTCATCAGCATCGTTATCGCTGACAACGTGAGCGCTGTGCAGGACGGTGACTCGGCTTTGTGTCTGATCAAGGCATACTCCAGCAACAGCAGACCCGATTTCTGCTACTGGGTTCCTGAAGAGACTGAAAAGTCAATGGCCTCTATCTTGGCAAAGTACTGGCGCTTCCAATGGACGAGACGCCCCTGGCTTGATTACGAGAAACACGAAGTCTGGACCGATCTCAAGTCGTATGGTGACAACCGCTTCCAAGGTCACATTGCTAGTAACTCCGACTATCTTATGGACTACCTGACTCCTTATCACGCTACTGGTGTGCTCCAAGCTGAATCTATCCACTCACCGCTGTCTGAATCCCCCTCCGAAGATTCGTCAGAAAGCGATGAAGAAGGAGGCACTCCCAAGGTTTTGGTTCTGAAGGTTAAGATCTCTGCAGCTGCCGTTTATCAGAGAAGCTCTCGTGGCTTGTCTCGTTTGGAAGTCCTGAAGCAAATGTTTGAGGCTATGGTCAACCGTATGATCGCCTACTCCTACAAGACGCACATCGGCTTGATAACCTTCAATTCCACCGCAACGGTTTCTCAGTCAATCACTCACGTCATCGAAAACTTCAGACGAAGCGTCGAAAGCATGGACGCTCAAGGTGACACTGCTCTTTGGGATGGCCTCAAGCTCGCTCAGACTCAGATCATGAAGTATGCAGAGAAGTATCCAAAGGCACAGCGTCGCATCATCTGCCTCTCTGACGGAAACGACAACAAGTCTACAGCCGGGCCTGCGGACCTCTGCTGGCAATTGCGTGCGAGCAAGATCTTGGTTGATTCTGTCTGCATCGGGGATGACGACAACAAGGATCTCAAGGCTCTTTCTGGCTGGCTCAAGTCTTATTGCTTCTATCCCAAGGATCTCACCACTGCATTGGCCATCTGTGAGATGGAGCCCGTTCTTTCCCAGACCGAACGTCCTGCACCTCCCGCTGATGTGGGACCCATGCAACGAACCTCTGGTCTGCAGAGTTTCTTCACTATGCGCGCCCGTGCTGCCTTCACTACAGTCACGCAGGATGTGTATCCCAAACGCAAAGAGCACCCTCGCCTGGAAGATACGTTTGTGCAGTTGGCCAATTGTGTTCGCACGAACACTGCTAGCAGCTTCAGCTTGCCTACTCTTAGAGTGTCTCGTCTCCTCGTGGAGATGCGCGAAATGGCTGCTAACCCTCATCCCAAGTATGACTGCTACGTGTCCGAGGCCGACATGTTCTTCTGGAAGGTCATCATTGAAGGCGTAAGTTTGACATGTACTGAATGTCTTTTCGTAGACTTGGCTGACACATGTGAAATAGCCTCCCGAGACTCCATACGAGAACAGCAGCTTCCTGCTCTACCTCGAGATGCCTGAGAACTTCCCTGCTTTCCCACCCAAGGGCCGCTTCGTGACTCCACTGTTCCATCCCAACATCAACCGTCACGGCCGCATCTGCCATAGCATCTTTGACCGTGAGTTTATCGCACCTCCGCTTTTTAGCTCCGGATTCTGACGACTTACAGGTGACTGGACCACGGATACTACTCTCAAGAGTGTTCTCGATACCGTCTATGGCCTCTTGCTCCAGGCTGAAGCTGGCGATGCTGTGTACGTCCTATTCTGATTTCATGAGGTCAACAATTGCTGACCACAGTCAAAGGCACACTACCGTCACCCTCGGCTTCCACCATGACGAAGTCGCATTCGCCGAGGAGGCCCGCCGCCACGCCAGAAAGCATGGCTACAAGACTCGCCAGGACTGGAAGATCGAGCTGCTTGATCTTGGAGAGGAGGACGAAGGTGAGGTATACTAGGAGGAGACATGATTGAACAAAGAGGAGGAGTACCGCGATCGGGAAGAGACGTTCCTATTCGGTCCACACCAAGCTCCCGTAGCCTTGCTGTACACTGAGACTTTGCGTCTCATTCGCTGCATACACGATTGCTTCATTAAATACGATTTGCCTGTTGTGTTTAGAAAAGTTCACTCGCCGCTGTCTCTTGCGACAGCCTCTTTGTGTCGATTTAGGTCTCTGGAAACGCACAAAATCCTTAATATCGGGACAGTCCTACATAGAGAAACGATTGATGCTGTGCTCTCAGTCAACACCACTGGTGATTTTGCAAAAAGAAAACCATCCTTCTGCAACAACAGCACTGGAAGGCACGGAGGTAGACTGTAAATTTAAAGGCGAGAGGGAGTTCTTCTTTTTTACGGTTTAGGCAAGGTGAGAGGGTTTTGTTTTTGCATGAGTATGTACTAGGTAGAGAGGGTGTGAGAGGTGTGTTTTGGTTTGGAAGAAGTGTGTTGGACTTGTCATTGCGGTGGGTCATCTGAGGGTGTGGGTTCGATTCTGGGAAGCGGTTTCTTTTTTTGTGTTGAGGCTGGATATTGCATTTTAGTCGGATTGAGATGGGTCAGGAGGTCAGCAGTTGGAAGAATATGGACAGTTGGTTTTGAAATTGGATTGATCTGGCTTAAAGACAGATTTGTGTGCAAAGCAGATGAAGACACAAGTGGGATGAGGTGGATGAGAATTTATTCGAAACAAGTAAAATGAAATGAAGCGAAGAAGTTGATTGATTACGGTTTCAGCAAAAATAGTCGTAAGAGAGATATTCTAAGAGGGCCAGCCTTTAATCAGTGACGAGGATGATACACGGGAACCAGCAAATCACCAAACGACAGCACGCCAGGTAATCTCATCAGTATCCGAGGAATCAGCCTCGCCATCGTTTTCAACGATCTCCCTCTCGATTTCCCTCAGCCCATTCCAAACACTCCAAGCCATAACTTCTAACTCCTTACAGATATTCTCCGAACCCATGCTTTCGGGATCCCTCAACCTATCATGAAACATTCTCATCTCAAACTGCATGTTCCTCAGTTCCCCCCCATCAACCATGTTGATATTACCAGCTTCAGTAGCAACACGAATGGCAGTGGTGGCCTCAATGATGTATTCAAGATGGGCTTGGGCATCAGTCAAAGCCTTTGCAACCAACCTCTCCAAATTGTGAAAAGAGGTTATCAGAGGCCGGGAAGAAGAAGCTAGACAGCGTGAACGCATGTCAGAGATGTCGATGTTAGACGAGATGTAGGACTCGATAGTCTCGTACCATTCGCAAACGGCTTCTATGTGGGCGGCGGTAGTGTGGATGGTGTTTTCTTCTGCCTCTGCATCTGATCTATCAGGAATTGGGTTGTTAGCAATAGCGATGTCGAATTTGAGCAAATCAACACTTTGAGTAAGCGTAGGAGTCTGAGGTAAAGAGGGATCAGAAGCAATGTCAACGTGGCTCAGCCACGTATAACAGGATTGACAGTCCTTGCAGTAATTTGAGAGTTCGAAATCTTCGAGAAGAGCGCAGGAGTACATCCACCAGGTTTTGGCAGTCAGAGCGGGATGACAGCGACCACTGAGGAGAATTGTTTGGTTGTAGAAGCCGCAGTGGGGGCAGGTGTTTTGAACTGAATCGCCCCAGCACATTTTGATGATGATCTGTTGGAATCTGTTAGTGGAAGGGGAAACGACTTACCGAACTTCTCGGATGTGCTGGTGAACTGGGTGAGAGGAAGTCTTAGAAGAGGACCTTAGTGTTCTTATAGCAGTTTCGATGTCGCATATTCACAAAGCATTCAGGCGCGCTTTGTTGCAAAGTTTCGGGGCCGACAAAGGGGATTGTCATTCTCAAAGCACTGCAATGTTGAGCTTCGAAGTTCTTTTGTTCAACGACCATGAACGCTGAGACTTTAGTCATCAAACAAAGACGGCTCGGCCATGCAGGAGAATTTGCTCGCTTTCGCAGCGAATGCGCTTTCCTTGTCTGCTCAACACCACGCCGAGACAGACAATGCATGGTTCTACCGATTTGGCTGGAATTTCTTTCGATCCGATCCAAGTCAGACTGCCCATGAAGCGAGAGCAAACTATTTATATCTTCATATCATCTTTCTGAGATACAGCAATTCAACAACCCCGACCAACACAGGATCAGGAACAGTACTCAAAATGTGTCTCGGAGAAAATCGCACCACGCAGTGCGCCAACTGCAACATCAAGACCTTTGAGAAGTTCATTTGGCTCGGCTGTGCTTCTGGTAAGCAAAGCCCCCCTTCCGACTGGACTGAACTGAATGCTGCCTGCCCATCCACTGTTATTGACACGGTTCGTTTGAATAGATGCACTGGATGCGAGATCGCTCTCCGTGAGATGCAGCTCAACATTCCTGATCCTGCCAACAATCCTGGCCCTGCTCGATCTTTCCATCCTGAGGATTCCACTTGTTCTCATCCTCCCCTTCCCACTTACGACTGGTCTCAAACTATGGCTATGACATGCACTCCAAGAGCTGACACCCCAACTTCCGCTACCAACCAGTCCCCTGTTGACACCACGACTAAGTCTACTGACAAGCTCAGCAAGATCTCAAGACTTGGTGCTCCTCTCAAACGTATGCTCTCTCGTAGAGCTCTCACTAGACCCTCGCGTGCTTCAAGTCCCACTTCGAGTGTTTATCCTACTAGCTCTGGCAAACATCAAGCTCTCAACTCCGCCAGCCGCTCTGTCCCCACTCCTCAGCCCCAATTCATCCAAACCCCTCGAGGTCCTCATGCCAACCCTCTTCGCAGTAATCCTGTTGACCCTAACATCTTCCGTCCGACCAACGTCCAGGTCGTTCCTGAGTACTCTCCCAACCTCCCAGGCTATGAGCAATCTCAAGCCTCCGAACAGCCACCTTCCTTTCTCATCGCCAGAGCTGCTGACAATTGCGATCTCTGGGATGCCTCTACAGCCGCTGCCGACTGGCAGCGTGCCTTTCAGAACTATGACCGCGGTGTTCAGCCCCGTCTCAACACCCTCATTGCCCGCGCCAATCGCATCACCACACCCAACACCGCCTTAAACCTCCTCTCCCTCATCGCCGCAGAACTGGACCGCATCCGCACAGACGCCGAAAGAATTGCCGTCTTCTCCTTGAGAACTGAATCCGACAACTTCCACATCCTGTCCAATTATGAAACACTTCTTACCACTGCTCACAGTCAAAACAGAATGCAGAGTAGGATTATAGGGATGGAGGAGTTGTATGGTAGGTTGACAACTAGTGCTGACTACATGATTCAGTTTGTCGCTTATCGTATGAATGCTTATCTCGCACACGCTGAGAAGGTTATTAGCGAGCTTGAATAGAGGTAGACGCTTCTTGATCGTTTCTAATCGTGTTCAGATTGAGTAGGGCAGGTTCTCTACTATATCTCACTCTTCGTTATTTCGTGAACAGGATAGAGCAGGAACTCTATCTGACGAGCAGCGCACACAGCTGCTGGCAATACAATTTTTACGATCATGAATCATCCGTGTCCATCATTCCTTCATCAGTGAACGTGCAAATTATCAAACAACATCGAAAAGTCCCACTCAATTGACCAGTAAATAAGAAAGTGAACCAGATATCCGACCCCGTGATCCTTGCTTGCCCGCCAAGTAACTACCCAATCCCACATAAACCCACGGAATGACTTTATTCCCCGTAGGCGGTTCTATGGTGTGGTGGCTTGCCATCCACTCCAGTCGCATCGGTTCGATCCCAGGCTGAACCGTCTACGACTGATCATTCTGATTTACCAATTGATCCGTGCCCGCTCGAGCGAAATAAAGACGGTTGGTAGAAAGGGGTGGGAGGTCTTTTTGCCTTTTTGCTTCACGAAAAGGTTGTGGTGGTTTGGTTCTTTTTGAATTGTTGTGAGGTGCGCGCCAAGGTTTGAGTTTTGCTTCACTTTGAGATGATTTTGGTTGTGAGATGTGCGCCGATGATCATTCACTTGATCACACAAAGACACATGTATGCAAGAAATAGTCAATGACAAAGTGAGCCAAGTGAAACATCGTCAAGTGAAAGCCTCAATCCAGCCTCTACGTATACAAGCTCTCACGCTGGACCAAATCTCTGTAGCGGTCCTATGGTGTGGTGGCTTGTCCTCTCTCCAGTGCATCGGTTCGACCCCAGGCTGGGCCGCTACTGTCAACCATTCTGATTTACCAATTGATCCGTGAGTCGTCCGGGCGAATATAAAGACGATTGGTAGGAAGGTGTGGGAGACATTTTTTTGCTCACCGTTACGCTGGACAGTGCGTCCGTCTAGCTTTGCTTGTTCTCTCTTTTGGCGGTTCTTTTAAGTGGAGGACATACTGAATTGGATCGCTCTACAATAATGAGCATCTTATGTCAAACAATCTTACCTTATAACATGCACATCAAAAAAACATGTTCACATAAACGAGGAGGCACTGGCACAAGAGAAGTTGTTTTATGTTTTCATTGGATCAAGCTTACTTTGAGATTGATTGCGGTTTCTATTTTGTATGACATATATTGGCCCAAGATAACAGAATGTGAGATTGAATTGACCTACCGTAGCATGGAGAAGGTGAGCCTTTTGAATCAAATAACAAGTAGATCAAAAGCTACGCAGCAGGTCAGCTGTCTACCAAAGATTCAAGAAAGCTTCAGCAGCAGCAATGTCAGCGACAAACTCATCAGCCTCGAGCTGATCAAGAGCAGCAGCAATAACAGGCACATAGCCCGAAAACCTACCAACATTGTAATCGACATCATAGTGAACGTGGAAAGTGGTCAAATTACAGTACAACTCCATCATCTCAGCAGTCATGTCCTCGACATTCTTTGCGTTGATTTCAGCAGTAACACCAGTAATATAGAGGACTTCGGAAAGCTTCTCTTCAGTCTCAATAGCGCGAGTGTTCTCGGAGTCGAGCCAGCTTTGCCAGCAGTCGCATTCGAGCATGATGAGCTCGATGACCTGTTTGAGAGCGGTGGCCTGAGGGGAGTTCTTGAGAGTAACAGCGCGGTCAATCAGATTGCCCATGGCCTCAGCGAACGGTCCAATGGACGAGACGGCACGTGTGTACCAGGCCTCGGTCATGACGGAAGCTCGACCAACAGAGTAGTAAAGGGTAGGAACAGCAGTGGAAGGGTCAATGACCTCGCTGTCGTAGTCAGAGTCGGATTGAAAGCTGCGGACGGAGTCGGAGTCGGAGTCTGAGGAAGAGTCAGTGGCAAAGTCAGAGCACTCATCGCACCGAGAAATAATGTGAGTTGACCAACTGATGATAGAGTCTTCACGGGCGGCCCAGCCGGATCTGGCATGTTCACCTGTGGCACAGCCAAGATAAGCATGAATCTCCTCTTCAGAGCCACAGGCGCTGCATTCGACAACGACAATCGAGCCTACACACATCTTGAAGCGGGCTTTTCGAGGTGCTTGTGGATGTAGTGTTTTCGGTATGCTGTTCGAGTTCGTCAACGAGCTCTTGCAGGATAGTCCTTTGGCGATGGGTGACTGAACAAATGATGACTCGAAAGTAGGATAAGTAGTCTTAGAAACGGAATGCGAATAGCATAAGACATTCGAAAAACAACAATGAAACCTCGAGGACAAAAGCATGAAGCGAGGTTCTAGAGAAAGAGGCGTGTAGTCTCAAAGAAAAAGTGTTTCACACTGACAAGGAAGTTAGAGCGAGAGGCTTTGATACCTTTGTCCAAAGCTTTTCTGTGACCTTTCAGCGTACGGTGTGGCTTTGTTCGAGACGAAACACTTTATGTCTATCATCGAATATATATTCGAAGGTCTCAGACAAATTGGTCTCACCAGATCAGACATTCGCTTCCACTCTCCTCTCCACTTACCAAGTTATCCAATTTCGCTTCCAACCAACCACAATCATGACGACACAAAACGAACTCAAGACCATCGGTCTTTTCGGGTACTCTGTTTCTCTCAAAACACCGGACGCAAAGCTAGACTTGTCTCAGTGCAAAGTGCCTGGTGCATGGCCCGAAGATGAGCCACTCCAAATCCCTGGAGCATGGGTCGAATGTGATGATGATGACTGGTGCCAGCACATTCTGTGCTGGGTCGAGACTGTGTTCGGCTTTGAACATTACTGCAGCCGTCACAAGAACGAAGATGAAGTTATCGAGATCTTCTTATCAGGGCTGGAACTCTGAACAAATTATTACTTTTTTTTCTAAACCCTTTCACGTATTATTCTGTGTGCCTTTCGTTTCATGTGATTTGTAATGTCAGCAAGATAAGACGTCCAGACAACGGTGTACACTCTGCAAGATGCTTCAATGTTTCAGACTGGTCAACAAGTCGAATCGGTGATTGCCTGTTCTCTACTGCCAGCTGTTGGTGATGCATGAGGCTGCATCGTGTTTCTCGGCACCTCCTGATTGAGAAGACAAAGGTTACCTTGTCATGAGGATCTACAGAAATGGAACGAAGAAGCCAAACAAAGAGAAAGACTTTGACAAAGCTTTCTCTGCAATGAACAAAGAGCAAAAAGCCATTGTCAGTGCCGAATCCTTTTCAAATATATCACGAAGCATGAACTCGGTCAAGGTGAACCCAAATCACATCGCTAACTTACAGAATCGTGCAGGCACGACTAACAACTCCAAACCTTCGAAGTAATGTGTGGACAAACCATAATGGTCTACGAGTGCCGCTGTGGCCATGTGGCTAGAGAGAAGATGCCGCCACGCATCTGCAGGCCAGCTTGCGAGGCTCAGCAGAGTCCTCTGACGATTCATCTCTATCGGCCATGTCAAGAGTGTCGCAACGCCAATCCAAACATGTCTCCGTACCTTCATCGTGAGTCTGCAAATCCGACAGAGCTTCACGACAAGCCACTTCCAGGTATTCCAGGTCCTGGACTAACAGAGGGGCCGCCTCCGAGCTACGAGCACGTGTGTGAACAAGTGCCGACTTACACTCGGGCTGCTGCTGAAGAACGACCGGTTGCCTTTGACGATGTGATGTCCGCTCTCCTGAATTTTGACCCAGGCCAGGTCGTGAGCTCTTGGCACGCGTTCCGAACATTGCAACTCTCGCTTCTATCTCCACTTTGTGCGCAAGTTCAAGATCTCCAGCGTCGAATTACTAGGATTAAACCTCGAGTCCACCGACTTGAAGACATTGGCCAGTGTGATGAGATAACAATCAGGCTAGCTCGCGAGCAGAAAGTGCTGGATACTGCACTTCAGTGGGGTGAAAGATACCTCGATGCTGCGCTTGTCCTGAAATATGGTCTGGACAAATCTCGCGACGCTGCAGGCCAGGCTGCTAGAGCAGGAAACCACATCGAGGCCACCTCCCACGTCCGAGCTGCCGCTGAGCACGCCGACAAACTTCTTGAAGTTTCAATACAGCTGTCGAGGCCAGGCCGCCAGCCTCAACCCTTGCACACAAGTATAAAGACGCAGCTTGATGTACTTCAGACAGTCATCCAAACTCTAGGATCAAGGGCGACATCGAGGGTATGGGCTTTTGTGCAAATTGTCTCTCGTTCCAACTACGAAGTCCACTACTAACGCTGATGCAGGCGCGAAGTATCTGTTATTAATGGCTTGGTGGTGGCCAGGATTACGGTTATATTACCTGTCAAGTCATCAATTTCCACCCTCTGGCCTGTTTAAAAAAGAGTCTCTTGCAGCAAAATATTGTTCTTCTTCCAACGACTACTCCACTAACATGTCGACTTTCCCTGGGCTTGAAGAGGAATACATCGCTCGAGAACTTCCTTCACCGACCTCATGAACGCAAACAAAGCCTTCCACCCGGACGTGAACGGCAAACTCAACTCCACGACCTACACGCGCGGCAACCGTAGAGAGCACTCACGTCTGTGAATCCTCATCATAACGCCACCTTCTACCCTTGCTGGCGAAGAACATGTCAGCACGCGTTGCATGCTATCCGTTGTGGAAAAGGTACCTCGCTGCGACACGGGATTGGAGAGTTGTTGTAATCCCGGTCATGTTCTCGAACTGAGCACGGGATAAAGAAGGAGGTGCCTGTTTTTTGAACCTACTTTGCCATATTGGTGTCGCCGAGGAACGAAAAGGTAGCACTCGTTGCATGCAACCCGTGTGGATACAGGTACCTCGCGGCACGACGAGAGTAAGAAGTTATCGTAAGTCCGGTTATGTTGTCGGCCTTTACCTACGACAAGAAAGAAGGAGATTCCTGTTTTTTGCATCATTCAAGTCTCGTTGATAATTGGGGCCCGACGAAGACACGAGGTAGTGAGTTGAGTACTAAAGTTGCTAAGATATCCTCTTAGTATGTCTGGACCGTCGAAGGTGTTTGTAGTTAATAATCAATCTTCTGATAACATGTTCTCGCATCTGTAATAGATGACATTTTTCGATTTGACCAGCCAGTACGACATGTAGGTAAACCGAGGCGAGGCTCACTGATGGTAGCAGGTGGTGTTTGAGAGATTCGATGTCACGATAGATTACTGCTCCATCATCGTGAGACACTCCTCTGCCAACTTCCTGCCTTCGAATGGAAGAGAGCTACGCTCGCTTCTCAACTCGGACAAGAACTGCTGCCATTCGTTCCAGTGTTAAATCATGGTCTGACAAGGAGAAGCCATGTGTCTGCCGCGCATATTGTATCTAGATCCGCGCAGTGTCGTCCGCTTCTCGGAGTCCAGCTCCGCCTTCAGCCGACTCCCAGCAACCTTCAGCCAAGCATGGACTTGGATGATAAAACAGTCGAGTCCGGGACGTCTGGAGCAGATCAGGCTTAAAGCTGCATAGCCCCATCTTACAGGTATACCCGTGATCCCGCGAAGAAACATCTCAGCTTCCGCTGCGCCTCTGTTGGTGAAGTAGTCGTATAGCTTGGCTTTCTCCTCGGTAGGCCAATGTTCCCAGTCTGCCATGAAAGTGCAGCCTGTACAGATCGGACCACATCGCTGCCCAGCCAGGAAGTTGCGGCCAGTCTAATCTTTGTAAAGAAAGCATTGACTGTATGGCAAGCGGGAGCTCTACTAGCTTCTGGCGATCGGCAGGCAGTTCAATCAAGGCTGTGCTTAGCAAGCCCCACGGTCTGTAAAGTGTTGCAAAAGTGTCTTGCTCTTGTAGGACTGGACTTGTGAATTTTTCCGCCGCTTGTTGGGCGTTCCAATCAACCTTTAAGTAGTCACCCAAGACTTTCGCCTCATCCGGGTGGCAACCGTCGCTAGCTTCAAGCTCTTCTCTCGTCAATGCGATTGGAAAGTCTCTGCCAACACAACTTGAGGCTTGGTGTCCATCATTATCCCTGGAGTTTACAGAGCACAACCAGAACAGGAACAGGACAATTGTTTTTGAGATTCCTCAAGATCAGCCTATCTGTACTTTTGCGGTAAGCCTTTCTGTCGGGCCTTTGCCTCGAGATTTTGATCAATGAACTATGATTTCTTTCCAGGTCGAAGCATGACCATACTCTAAACATTCCTTGCTATCCATCAAGTTTGGAACACAATCATGTTCTACTTGAGGGCTCAAGATCTCTGGTATGACCGACCCATCTCCCTGCTTGCTCTCATTACCTTCTGCTCGCTTGTCCTCCAGGTTTCCTGCACCAATGTGACAGCGGTAGTAACGCTCGCAAAAGGGAATGAGGAAAGTGATGAACTCTACGAATCTTTTTCATCCGTTCCTTTATCCAAGTTTCGTCTCGTCTGGTATGCATGCACTCCATCTTCAACTCTTGGTCTCTAGCTCGCAATGGATCGAGCCTATATGTTGCTCAACATATAGATTAATGGTGTAGAATGTGCTTCTCGTGGAAAGTGGCATACATATAGAGGTTATCAAACGGGGAGGTGTTGTTCAGAACATATATGATAGGGTTCTTCACTCTGGAACGCAGTTGGATTAGAAAAGTTCATTTACATCGTTGTATGTACACTCGATCTGCTGAATCTATCGTGTCACACTGCAGCTCTCCGGGCTTAAGGCAAGGTGCGAATGTTCTGTGTGAGACTCAAAGCGGATCATTTGTTGTTGTACAACATTTCCGAAGCTCTGATAATCTTGAAAGCTTTTTTCTGTAGATTGTACGTATTCCTAATACTAAACGACCAACCAAGCCATTGTTCAAGACCCAAACCTAGACTTCACGATTGCCAGTCTAGATTCATCTCTATCACCATCTTTGTAGGAGAGGACAGGACGAGGCAGGGAGAGAGATTGATCAGGTTAATGATCTCTTCAATACTGTAGCCTTTTCTTTTGTAGCTCGATTATCAAAGTGCAAGGGAGACTGATAGGATAATTGCCTTGCGAGGGCTCACAGACCCCCTTCCCTTCTCCCGTCCTTGAAACTCCTAGAGCCCGAGAAGACATAGATCTTAGCAAGCGCGGTGATGACTATGTAAACCTTGACAGCTGAGAACGTAGGCTCCAGTATAGCATTGAGTTGTTCATTGTTTGCAGACTTCATAGCTCTTCTCACACAATTGGAACTCATAATGCTAGAACGAACTTCCTTTAGATAGCATCCTTATCTAGTAAGTTAGTGTTTGTATAACACTAGATTAACGACTAGACGTAATGTAAGCAAAACAGACTATAGTTAATTACGCCCCTTCTAGAAGTCAAACTGCTTAGATATAGCTGTAATAAGGCATACAAGTGACATTTTCTTACAGATTATGGTCATTCTATCACTACAGTCGAGTCAATATTCGCGTATTCTAGCTCTTATGAACATCCAAAATGAGGTATGGTTCAGCAAAGGCAAAAGAAACGAATAGGTCAATGGTTACCAACTCTCATGCTGTTTCTCTCACATTTCTCCGTCAACCTCAGCTTGGAAAGCCCATATAGAGTACATTGGAACGCGCATGACTCCAGAGACCTGTGCTTCTTCTTTCTGTTCACCTTTGTCACCGTAGACTTCAGAGGTCGAGTAGTTGATATCTAGAAAATCCAGGACAGAAGCCACGATGGCCTTGATATCGTGTGTGGGCAGGTACATCGCGAGAGGTGTTGTCGGCTTGCTGAGATCCAGCTCCATCTTGATGAGTAGCCTCGCCACGGGTATGTTAAGTTGTATTATAGGAAGAGTCTTGATGGGCAGTGGGTTGGAGAACACCGGCTGAACCGTCGATAGATTCGAGACCTCCGTGCTTGTGGCTGCGGTCGCCGGTGCCCTAATCGGTGGCAGGCTCGCCCTTGATCTGAGGATCTTGCTGATTGTGGTGGACATGTAAAGAGCCGCCGGCTGCTTCGAAGAGATCATTGCCGCGGTCTGGGAAAGTCTTGTCCTTCTTAATCTTGTCTGCGATGTCTTTTTTGGAACTGACGTTCGTCGGTGGATTTGTTGTCTCATCCGAAGTCAGTGCCTCGAATTGACTTGTCGATCGACGAATGAGTGGTCTTACTATCCATGTCCCAAGAGGTCGGTCGTATACGGTGATGAGAGTCGCGGCTCTCACCATGGCCTTGGTGAATAAATATAGACGCGAATTTTGTGCGAAGCTGAGTACGTCGACATTGCTGGGCATGTCACGTAGCTTCGTGAGCTTGCGGCATCGATGTTGAATTTTGCTTTCAGCTTTGTTTATTTTGCTAAGGAGGTGGCGAGGCTTCTCAAAGTAGCAGACTGTCTGTTCGAAGCTGAGGTATACTTGCTAGGGAGTTCGCCGACTCCCAATCATGGAAGAGCGTGGGTAGAGGAGTCCGGATCAGAGCGACTCAGACGCGTCTTCTATACAACACTGATCATGCTTCGAGGTATGCTCCATGTAGTGCGGAGCGTCGAAGCGCATGTCCGTTCCGAAACCTGTTACTGCACGAGTTGTGCTGGGAAAATTGCGTAAATCTGAGGGCGGATGGTAAGGTAGACATCTTGACCTTCTGTGTCATGAAGATGCAGAGGTCTTCATGGTGATCTGCAAGTCTTACTCTTAGCGTAGTATTAAGTGTTGGTAATTTGCTTGATGATCTTGCGAGGAGGGCCCGCGCTCCTTGATGTATAGCGCAGTCTGATGCGCGGAATTATTAGAATCATGAGAGCCTTGAACTTCCGAACGCTGTATGCTTACCTGAGCGGTGATTGAACTCTTGGACATGGTTACTGATTCCATATGATAGATGTTGTCGACACGTGATTATCGTGGTGAGAAAAAGAGAGAGGAAGGAAGGAGAGAGGGTGCCTAAAGTACACACACGAGCTTTGGAAAAGCTTTGATCAGCGCGATAAGTGACGGCGCTGAGTCGTCCAACGGGCTGCAAAGGAAGAAGATGGAAAGGGTTTATCTCAGCGGGACTTGAGCCTCATAACGGGTGCTTGTAAATCTGATCTGCCGGCGTATTCGAAATAAGAAGGAATGAATCTGTGCTCCTTCTGACTTGTTTCTCTTGCAGTAGAGATATGGTTTTGGCGAGCTTCTCGTCGATGATGTCGAAAAACTGGCCGCAGACCTTGAATTCTGCACGAGCTGGAACGCCATGGCCGAAGCAAGTCAAGTAGTCCTCTCGACTGAAGAAGGAGATTTGTTGTCTTTTGGCATGCCGTCGTTGGCGGCAGAAGAGACACTCGTAGGTGTGAGAGGGTGGCTCAAGGCAGAGCAAGGAGTCTGGGACCTGATCGTGTTGTACTTAGGGGCTTGTTCAGAAGTAGATTGGACGATGTAGATTTGTGTAAAGACTGGAAGTTGGTGAATTCAGCACTGAATTTCCTGCATTGGGATCACCTCGGAATCCACTGAAACACTGGGTATCCCAGGGAGGTATCTACCATGTTTGTGATGCTTATATTCCAACTTTTCAGTGGCTTTAGTCCACGCAAGTTGCGTTAAGGGTAGGTCACCTTTTTGCGGTTGTCAATGGCAATCTTACCATCCTAAGCATTACGGTCGATGTGGTCGTCAAACATCTCGCGTATAATGGCGAGACGAGTCTCGGTATCGCGCACGTAGTTTTCCATGTAGTCAGATAAATCGCTGGAGAACAGCTTTGATACACCACCCTCGGTCGTACCTTTTCCGATTTTGCCTCAGCGATCGCTGTGAGAGAGTCAGTTGGTGTTTATCAACATGATTGCGTGACGTGGATTACGTACAATTCCATGGCGATGGAACAAAAGTCATCGCGGATTTTGCGGATACGAGTGTCAACGGCCCCCATCCCGCGAAGACATTCGAGGATGGCCTCTACGTTCACGCAGAGCGTGATGGCGGAATCTCTTCCGGCGCAATGTCTGACAGCTGCCTCATTGCGCTCTTTTGGACCTCTGACTGGCTTTCAAGCCCGTTTTGAGTCGTCGTCTGTGGCGTCGATGTATATACTATCAAAAGTCTTGTTCAGGACATTGATGAGATGAGCATCCGCCTCTGCAGTGACCTTTGCGATATAATGAGCCAAAGAAGCCGGAAGCTGACGAACAAACCATTGTTGCATCTCTTATACTGCAACGACCTTATAACCGATAGCGATCAGGGCAGAGCGACCTGCGGGTAGGCAGTGTTGCGAGCGCGACCAAATGGGAGATCGTCCTGAGATCGAAGGGCGTGCTTTGCTAGCGGAGAGCAATTCCTTTATATACATCATAGCATACGTTTCAGTGTGATCTCAAAGGGCTTTCTCGCTGCCCATAATACCAGCAACCGCTGTTTCAGGCTTTCGATCGCAGGTATCTCGCGTGAGATGCACCTTTTCATCCAAATTATGATTACAGGTGGAGCCAGCAGTCTTCCCGAGGATGCAAGCAATGCTTTTCCCACTTTCATTTCCACTCTCTTGTACTCGGTGATCCTCATATGCTTCATCGTTGGGGTCATCGAGGAATTATTCTGGCACATCTCTGGCCCAAACTGTGTCATCTCTTGACTGTGCGAGTATTTCAGGTCCGCTCCCGTCGAGCCTTCGCAGCGGCTCATTCTGTTCCTCTGGAACACCTTCCCATGACCCATGATTTAGGTGCGTCTTCGGGGTATTGAACGCCCTCGTCGACGTCCTGAGCAAAGACTGGAGTATCATACTCGTTGATGACAGCACAGCGTAATGCCCGGTAGCGCGGTGTTGACTGTTTGACTGAACCTTAGTCTTCTGCCCTGTCAACCCACGCGAGATTGTACAGTTCCGCCATCAATCTTGGATCTTGTGATAGGCGTTGTCACACCGAGCCGGCGATAATATTAACCTATCCTCAACTTCTGGGCTCCAGAGTCATCAAGTGCAACATTCAACATCCCAGAGTTGACGGTGGATGGAGTGGAGTGGAGTCCAGGCAAGGTACCAAATACTAGGTTAGGTGGTGATAATTTTGGACCACAGTTCAACTCTCGGCATCGCCAATTTATTATAATTTTGCACGGCGTGGATCATGTTCTAGACCTTCTAGAGACGTAGCATAGCAGCTTCAGACGTGTTTCCAAGTACCATTTATAGGCCCCAACTCGATATAAGCCGCCTGTTATGCTATCCTTAGCTCCGAGGTTTATCCTTGGAGACCAGTGGAGTACTGGAGTACTGGAGTTAGTCCACGTCGAACTCCACTCCAATCCCTACATTAATCCATTCTACTCCACTCCAGCCCTGGAGTTTGGAGTGAAGTGGAATTCCACACCATCCACCGTCAACTCTGCAACATTGTTTGCTTGAAATTCTGGCAGAGCTTCATCTGGTGGCCCTTGTAGTACTCTTGCCGTTTCCCTGAGCGGCCTCGGTGATCACGTAGACCCTTCGGTGAGGCGGAGTTAGCTTTCGAGCCTTCATGCTGTATTTGGTGTGGGGCGGGATTGTCTTCGATGCCTTGATGCTGTGATTGGCGTGAGGGGCCTCTCCTTTCGGTCCTCTTTCCAGGGCTGAGGTAGATTGGGCTGTACAAGCCAGGATAGCAGGCTCTTTGATCTCCCTGCCACTAGCAGTAGGGGTGACGGGTTGTTGAAATGGCTCAGGCGTGGTTGAAGAGGTACTGGATAAGGTAGAGGGGACGTTTGAGGGGGCAGAAGAGATCTGTGACCTGATCGAGCTGCCCTCCCCGCCTGAGCTGACGGGCTTGATTTCAAAGGTGACAGTTACATTTTCATCTGTAGCGAGTGTGACGTTGTCCGAGGTATCGATAATGGTGTCGGCAGTGTTGTTGCTTCCAGTAGTAAGGTTGACGGTGCAGTTGGTTAGGGGGACAGGGAGTTGCTGGAGGACCCAGTTCCTCATCTCCGCCATGCCAATGACCTCGGTGTCAATTGAGATCTCGAATAGCTCCGGACGGCAACTACTGTGCTTTTGATGCCAGTAATCCATCTTCTCGGTGGTGTTAGGCCCGTTGTGGAAATTGTTGCGTGGGTATATGCGCTTCTTTCTGTTGTCGATTGCCATATTTCCGTCTTGAGCCTTACGTCCGATGTGATCGTTGAACATTTCCCGGACGATACTGTGTCGGCTTTCGATCTTGTGCTGATAGTACTCCGGGCAATCTTCAAGATCGGCAGAGAAAAGTCGCGATACTCCTCCTTCGGTCGTGCCTTGGCCGATGCGACCACCACCCTCGCTGTGATCAATGTTAGCTGGCGTCAATATACACAGTAGGGTCTGACAAACAAATCTATAGCAACGAAGCAGTAGTCACTGCGGATCTGGCGGCTTCGACCATCCACCGCATTCATCTCTCTGATACATCTGGTGATGATCTCGACGTTGACTCGGAGTGTAATAAAACAGTCTCCACCTGCACAATGCTTCATAGGGGCCTCGACGTATGGGTGTTTCTCTTCTGGGAGATCGTTGAGATGATCCTGAGTGGTGAACTCAATATCCATCATCACAGCAGCTTCACCGAGACCTAGCGACATATTAGCAACCATTTATCTTATCTATGCAGCGATCTTTGGATAATTGGGTTACTTACTGTGCTTCTGGTTTCCATTCTCACCCTTGGGGAAGCGGTCTTTGAACCACTGCTGTACATCGATGACATGAGCGAAGTGCTGGTTTCTAGAGGTTGAGTCAGTAATGCACGGAACAGCAGGCTTGCTTCTCTTACGTATCGATGTTCAGCTCCACCATCTTGGCCTCATCGCCGCTGGTTAGCGAGCCACGGTCCCAGTACAAGAGAACGTTCTTGATCTTGTGGGGAGCAGTCGTTCTGTCCTCCTCTTCGGTGATCAGATTGATGAAATCCGCCAAGGGCATGGTTTTCTTAGCGGGGGCATCGTAGCCCCAAGGGAGGAGGGCGTTCTGAGCAGCAGCTTTATCCTTGGGTCTACCTCTTTGGGCGCGTGAATAAGGCATGTTGAACAGGGGTGGCTTTTGTTGGAGAGTGCGATGTTATGGTGAGATGTCGCCTGTGTGGAAAGAGCGAGATTAGAAGAGGAGAGAATTGACAATACGCGTGAAAAAAGGAAAGCCAAACAATAACAAGCTTTGGGCACCTCGCTGGCGCCGACTCGGGATCAAGCACCGGGTCAAAGCTCTTCCCGGGTCATTGACAACGACATCATCGTTCCGAACAAGAGTCGATAGCCAACCATTTCTTCTTGCCTTGACTCCTCATCCTGCTCGTGCACTCGACAAAGTCCACGTCTGCAAACTCGTTGAAGCTGATTCTTACTCCTTTCCTAAACCCCCTGTTCGTTTCTTTCGCCTTTTATGTGCTTCTTACACAGCTGACATGATCATTGTGTTTCTTTGAAAGCTTGCATGATGCAATAAAAAAGCTGCTGATCTCCAGCCGGATGGTGATCCTTTTGCTTGACCATCACTGTTAAATTATATATACCCACAGCATCGTCCTAATCTTCAAGAGATCAACTGCGTTGAAGATGACACTCTCCACCAACACTCCAGCTACCTCGCCCGATGATGGGTGGCTCGCAGTATATACCAATGGCCTGGACGAAACCTGCGTCGACGTCGAACAAGGAGTACCAAACGACATCGATCATAGTGCTTCCAATGTCGCTAAAGGAGCTTCCACAGCCAGCCAAACTGCAGTCTCACTCAGAACGCTCAGAAAATAGTACTCGAAGGAGACATCGCAGGCTTGCCGTTGTTTGCAGATTTGTTTGCCAGCTCTGTCTTCGTGCCGTCTCCTCCTGGAAATTCTGCAATCTTATATGCTCTACTCTTCCATGAAGAAGTGTTGATTATTCAGCCCGGCTAGGTACTTCTGTCACTGTCTTCGATGACGGTTGAGTGGGATCTCTAGATGAATGGCGTTTGGTTATATACCTTGTGCGTTTTCCGTGGTGGGCCCTTACCGAGGGTCAGGATGGTTTTTGCGTGCAGCCTTTGCAGGGTATATAGCTTGGTGATTTTTGCTTTTTGTAACGTATAGCAATACCCGATGAGAGTCTTTTCCATGCTCTTTCAGCGGCAGTCAGATGAGTGATAAACAGAATGTGAAGACTGTACTCCGCATCTGAGAGATCGGGGACGATGCTCGCAATGCTGTTTTTGAATATTTCGAAACGGACACGTCTCAAGAGCGAAACGAAAAAAAAGGAATGCAGTAAAAGACCGGAGGAAAACACTAGTGTGGCAATGACTTTGGCCCTTGCCATTCGCAGAGTAATCCTCACGCACAGTCGAGCGTACAGCTTGGCTCGAAATATGCTCTTTTGAAGTTATCAGAACCAGAATTACAACAATTGCCTATCCCGCCGAGCAGTCAGAAAGTATAGATTCAAGCGGCAGAGTACTCGGGGTGTTGGAAGGTAGGGTGCACGAATGGCATCTTATATACATACACTCATGACAGTAGCTATGTATTAACAGAAGACGTTGTTTGCTACAATCTCTTTCAATCGATGCACAGAGATCTGTTGTAATAGAAAATGCGTTAGATTGAAACTTCTCAAAGAGCACCAGCAAGCACGTAAAATATACCCACAAAGCACGTCAATAAACCTTGCTATGGCTTTCTGATACAAAGATCTTTAGACATCATAAGAAGGAGGAAACTTTTGAATGCGAGGGCCATTTACTTCCGCGCATACGTATCTTCGGAGACGAATACAGATATCTCTATTAAAAGAATCCGTCTCCCTCGCCCTTATGGTTCTTATACTTTCCACGTCTGGAAACGAAAGAGATGTCGTCTGAGTGCACCAGCCTTAGAAAGTTTAACCTTCACCCGATCCAAGATGTTGTTTATTCGGCCCTGGAGCATGTTTGGAAAAGGCTATGACAAAAGCATGTTCATTTATGGGGCTTCTTTGAGAGGTCTACATTAGAAGGGTGTATGGATTTAATGAATTTCTTTGTCTGCGACTAGAAAGAGAAAATCTCCAGGCCTTAGGTCTTCTTATTCTCTAGATAAGAGTTTGACGGTCCAGGTGATCCGATAGTGCGTGCGGAGTTGATTGATAAAAGCATTCTTAAGCTAGCTGCGATTATCAAACTACCACATTGTTTACCAAGACTAGCCTTGATACAAGTAGGATGGGCAAAATCAAGGTCATCTGAACGAGGGAAGAAGCAAAAGTGGCAGAGATGCAGAGGCCAAAAAGACGCTCCGGAATAAATGTCAAGCTGTCAAGATAAAATTGCAGTCGAGTGACTTGAGAGGAGATAGGCAAGCAGCTATGAAAGAACTATCTAGCTTGGACTAAATCCAGTGATCAGCCATGGTACTAATAGCAAGATACCATCCAACGCAAGCAACACAACTCGCATCCGCTTAACAAGAAGCACCGCTAGGAACACCCTCACAATCACTGCTACTCTTACCACCGGTGATGTCAACACCACTCCAAGTCCAGTCGCTGCAAGAAGCGCAAAGGATGTAAACCTCTTCGGCATCAGAGTCCACAGATCCAGTAACGCCATCGAAAGTGATATCAGTAATCGGGACGCCAGAAGTAGGTTTTCCAGTAGGCGATCCGTTTTCATAGTCCTGCTCGACAACGATACCGTAGTCCGAGATGCCGGAGATCTTGTTGTTGGTGTAAGTGACATTCTTGACGGAACCGGTCGCGTCGTAGACGGTCTTGATGCGGAGGCCGTTGGCGGAGTTTGTGACGGTATTGCCGGAGACGACGATATTGGCGACGTCGTTGTCGTCGCGGCCGCCGACGCTGCCGATGGAAATGCCGTGGCCGCCGGAACAAGTGTTGTCGGAGAAAGTTATGCCGGTGCCTGAGTTGATGGCGAGGCAGTCATCTTGGTTCTTGACAGTGCAGCCCTTGATGGTGACGTTTTCGGACTCGGAAACGTCAAAGGCGTCGGTGTTGTGGCCGCAAGCTTCGCCGTCGCAGTCAGTGGCATCTCCATCAGTGTTGTCGATGGTGATGTCGGAGATTGTGAGGTCGGTGGCTTGGACGGAGAAGGCTTGGACGGGTGTGTTCTTGACGTTCAGGCCTTTGATGACGGAATTGCCGGTCAATGAGTGGGCGTAGAAGAACTTGGGCTTGGTCTTGCCGCCGTTGGTTCCTTCGCCATCCCACCACTTGGCGCCGTTGCCATCGATCGTGTGGCCAGAGGCGCCAGTGATCGTGACACCTTTTCCGCCAGCACGGATCAGAGGGCCAGACCACTCGGAGTACTCGAAGGTGGTAGTACCGGCGAAGGTGATAGTGGCGCCGTCGGCAGCGTCAGAAAGGTCGAGAGTCTCTCCAGCTGGGACAGTGATGCCGCTGAGGGTAACGGTAGAACAGTCGGCGATCTGATCGGCGACATCGTCGTAGGAGGTGAAAGTACAGCTACCACGCTTCTGCATAGCAGGAGCGGCAGCGACGAGGGAAGCGCCAAGAATGGCGGTGGAAAGGAAGTTGACCATGATGATGGATTGAGAAGAAAGTGTTGCTTTTGTGTGATGAAGAAGGCAAGAGGTATTGAATGAAAGACTTAAGTTAGGACAGCCTGCTGACCAGAAGAGATGGAAAAGAGAGACGATGGGAATAATGAACGAAGAGGGAGACTTTGGGGGAGAGGCCTACCACATATATAGGCACTTACAGCGAGTAGGGGCAACCAAGGACAAGCTCTACAGCTCCACCGTGAGCAGTCCGAACATCCGATCCCAGTGTGTTCATGCTTATAGATGAAACAAGAAGTAGTTGTCGTACCTCCAGCCCTAATTCCTTGAATCTGATCAAGAAGTCTTGTCGAAGCTTACCTGGTCGTAGATCATTGCTTGTGCATTTGCTCTCCGTCGGACAAAGTTTCCCCGACGTGACCGACAATGCTATTCGTCGACCACTATACAGTAGGAGGCGACCTGCAGCGCGATTCATTTCGAAGTCAATCTCAAAAAGCCGATTCGTGGGAGTTCTTGGGAACACACAGCACGTGTCGTCGAACCCCGCACGATGTCTACCGTAAAGGCGTGGTTGCTAGGCGTTTCCAGTAATCGATTTCGCCGTCGGCAGTGGCGCGATACCCAGGGACCTGAAAATGTCGCTCCACAGTCGCCATCAAGTCCATATTGCTAGTTGACACTGCCCGCCTGGATCGAGGGCTCTTGCCAGAACATTGCAAGATTGGACAGTTTTCTACCACCAGCCAACTCCCATCTAGACTTCGGCACCTCATTGCCGGTGAAACCATGCCGAAGATGTTCAATAATACGGATCGTCCTTCGGATTGCCCAAAGATGTAAAAAAAGTAGGGCAACAAAGATGCAAGCAGAAACCAAGCAGGAGACGTCGTCGTCACCCATCAAGTTTCAGAAAAAGTGCGCCGAATATTTTCCGTCGCGTGGGGTAAAGATCGGCGGGGGGTGGGTGCTTGAAACGACATCGCAGCGCAAAAGGTGAGCCGCGTACGCTTCCGATAGGATACTGTGACATGGGGAGGATGGTGAAACAGAAAAAAGAGGTAATAATATCGATGGATGCATCTAATCTACAAGATCGATTTCCCATATTTCATCTTTCCTCCTTAGCCATCCAGTGGCATGATAACAATAACGTCCTTCATTTCTTCCCGCACGAACACACACTCAAGCAGCCCTGGCGGAATCGAGTCTGGTGCTCAATTGCTCAGGCGAAGGCTTTCCCGCCCGGGTGACAACAACAGCATCAACACTTCCAGCACGAATGATCTTGACAAAGGTAGGTGAGACTTCTGCGGCCATGAGCTCCAAACACTTCAGACCTTCTTCTGCGGAAAGAGGACTGCGCAAGGAGTTTTGAAGGTTCGATACGAGTGTTTTGGTGGAGAAGCTGGCTCTGGCGCGACCGGCGGCTAGGTTGTCCAGGACGTCGACGATATCGGTGATGCGGTCTAGAGCTGAGAGGCGGGCGAGTTGATCAGGAGTAGGGCCGTCTACTTTGTTGAGGTTTGCCGCTTGCTTGGCAAGGATGCGGTCAAGGAGGCTGCTTCCACGACTTGCGACTGCGGCGGCTGATTTCGCAGAGTTGTGGACAAGGGGTTTGCGGGAGGCCGATTCGGCTGCGCGGGCAGCTACTGCTCCTGCTTTCAAGTCTTGAAGGCGTTCTGCGCCCTTTGACATGTGAGTGTTTGTGCTGGCTGCGACTTGGCTTGTGATGACTTCGCATCTCGGAATGTGTGCCAAGAAGCCTTCGATGTTCGATCTTGCTGTTGGTGATGAGGCAGTCCATTCATTCCAGAGTGCTGACAAACGATCCTGGAAGAGTTGGGTCATCTCGGGTTGGTTGAAGTGGCCAGTCGTGCTCCTGTTGGACTCAAGAAGCTCAATGCAGAGGCTGCCTTCTCCATTGTCGGCCAGCTCGAAAGTGTCATTCTTTCCCAGGACACCGAGCATGATCTGGAAGTCGTGCTCCGTGACGGCTCTTTTCTTCCATGTTCTTGTGACATGTGGTAATAAGCTAGTAATGTACATTGGCGTGCCGAGGCCATTGTGAGAGGCGTAGAGGGATGTGCTGGAGAGGAAGGCTCTGAACAGCCGCGTCAACTCTTGTAGTTGAGGTGGAAGGTCGGTGGTGGGTAATGATGAGCCGAGGCTTTTGAAAGCGCGAGGTGTGAGAGGAGGTGTGTCGTAGACTGTTTCATCTTGTGTGGTCGGAGCAGAGGCAACATTGTCGATTATCAAGCGTTCGAAGAGTTTCGAGGCGCTCTTTGACGGTGTCTCTGCAGGTGTTGGTGGTAGAGCATTTCTGAATCTCTTGTTCTGTGGTGTTGTAACTTCCTCTTCCGTGTCTCTTGATCGCTTCTTTGACTGTGTCGTCGTTGTCTTCACTTCCTCCTCATGCCTCGTGATGTCCTTCTCGGGAGAAATGGTCGTATCGTTCGTTGTTGGTGAAAATGTATCAATGGTGACTGGATCTAATATCTTGCGCTTCTTCGCACTCTTGTTGACATCTTGGCTCTTCGTAACGCGTCCAAAGCTCTTGATATTCTGGTTGGCGTTCTGTTTGCTGGTGTCGGGGCTGATAGCCTTGCGTTTTCTGGTGACAGGCATGATAGTGAATATGGTATTATATGCTCGATTGATGATGAAATGGCGTGAATGGGGTATGATGGTATCAAGCAATGGTAATATTCAATGCAACTATATCGATAAAGGATGATCAAAACAAAGAAACGTGGTTGCGGTGGCCCGGTGATGCGCGTCTTTTCGTGTTTGTTGCGCGATCGCGTAAAGTGCTGCCAAGCGTTCAGCCATCATTTCCAATAAAGCCAGGGTCATACCCATTACCACCAACTTTTGATCGCCGTCGACGGTTTAGAGTCGCCCAACACGCCTGACACTCTTGAAATCAATTTGACACATTGTTTGTAAGTCTTTGAATGGCTTGGGATAGCATGAGTCTTGAAATATCGCTGTCGTAAATTGCTAGACATCGATTTATGTTTCTTGACATGCTTCCGCCGCACTTTGGCCGAAGAACAATGCTTTTCAACCCCAACCTCTTGTTGTTGTCAACCCATTCATAGTCATAACTCCAGGGACCTGGTCATCATGCTTCGGTCATACGAGGTGTACATATCCCCAAGTCCCCAAGCGGGCATTAAAAAAAGATGGCAGAGAAAGATGCGTAACAGGATGAAAGTGGTAGGATTATTATTCAACTGTCATTCCGCAACTGGCGGTGGGGTTTCTTTGATAATATTATACAATCGCTGAAGTGCTTGAAGAGAAAAGTTCATGCCATCCGAGACTCATTTGCAAAAGTTCTAGCAAGCAAGCAGTTTACTTGCCGCCGAACCAGCTGGACAAACCGCTCTTGGCCTTCTCAGCGTTGACCTCGGCCGAAGCCTTTGCGTTGGCGGCGGCATCACCGACCTTCTTGTCAAAGGTGTCAACGGCGCTGTTAAACTCCTTGTTGGCCTCCTTTGAGTACTTGTTGATGTTCTTCTCGGCGTCGGCGCGGTAGGTCTCGAACTTGGCATCGAACTCGCGGGTCTTGTCGCGGGCGTCCTTGACCTGAAGGTGGTGTTAGGAATTGATCGTGGATATACAAAGCTTCCATAAACTTACAGCGCCATCAATCTTCTGGCCAATCTGCTCGCTGTAGACCTTTGCCTCGGTCTTGAGCTCCTTGGCGCGGCCGGGCAACTCATCTCTTGCTGCTGATGAGAGGCGGGCGGCGTCGTCTGTGAGCAATGTTAGTAGCTGCAGCTGAAGTCATAGAGCTGAGATACATACGCTCAATCTGCTTCTCGGCAACCTTGGGGTTACCGCCAGCTCTGTACATGTAGTATCCACCGAAGGTGGCGGCACCGAGGCCGGCGATGAGGGGAAGACGGGATCTGGCAGCCATTGTGGAAGTGTTGTGTGGTTGGAGGAAGTTGTTTGAGAGGGTTGAAGAAGTGGTTGATTGGTTGTAGAAGATGAATTGTATGAGAAGAAGATCGAAGAGGCAGGAGCGGCAGTATTTGTTTGACTCTCTTTGCAGAAACAGGGAGAGCTCCAAGCAAAGAGAGTTCGGCGTGACGCAATATGACGTATGATTGGTTCGAGAGGCGCACATCTCCCGTCTCCGCAATGATCGACGCCTCGACCTGCCCGTTGCAATCGCAGACTCGGTGATCGCGACTCGCATCGCAGAAGGCGCAGAGCTGCCACGACACTTGACAGCTCAACAAAAGCATCAAAGCCATGTCGGCCTCCCTCTTGCATCTTTACCCCAGGAATGGCGATACCTGAGAACCATGTCGCAACAAGATCCGTCGTCCGCCCTCACCTCCCGAGACAGCTCGGCCACCCTGCCTGGCGCAACAACTCCGCAGCTGCCTTCGCGTAGGCACACAGCGCAGCAGATTACCCTCGTCGATCGCACAAACCCCGATCGCCCCGAGATACAGAATCCTGGTGAAGTCCAATACGACGACGACATCACCCCTGAGAATGCTTCTCTGTCTAGAAGATGGACCAAGCAGTCGCTGCAAGGCCACGCCCATTCATTGCAGGGCTCGGTACAGAACCGCATGACATCGCGCAAATATCGAAATTACCGTGAAGGAAGATTTATCGGTCCTGAGGACCCAGATAACCCTTGCTCGGCCGACGAACTCTCGAGCAGTACGACCAATCCTGGCAAGGTTGCACGTGGGAAGAACAGAGTACGGGGACTGTTGGGAGCTAAGAAACAAATGAAGCTGGCGTTGGAAGAGGATGCTGTCATTGATGTCTTGTACGAAAACCAACGAGGCTGGTGGTTCTTTGGCATCCCGCATTTCTCTTCAAAGACACTACTTAACTTTGACCCAAAGCCATGGTTGAATGGTCACAAGAAAACAAGCCCCGTCAACATTACAAACGCTCAAGTCCCAGATCCCAGTTGGGAATGGGCTTGGAAGTCTTGGTATGTCGACATGTCGCGCGACGTCGACGAAGAAGGCTGGGAATACTCGTTCTGGTTCAGTGATGGCACAGCATGGCACGGCACACATCCCTGGGGCTACTCATGGGTCAGACGAAGAAGATGGCTGCGGAAACGTGTGCGGAAACAGCCACAGCAGGGCGCCCAACAAGGTCATGCCTTCACCTCGGAATACTTTACCATTCATCGCCCCAAGGCCGAAAGCAGATCTAGCAGTTTTGTCTTTGACAGTGTGGCCAGACAGAATCTGGCCACAGCGGAGCACTACCTGGAAGACCCTGAAGATGTTCGAGATATTGGATCTCTCCTGAACAGCTTAAAGAGAGCTGCGATTGACAGGGAAAAGATCGTTCTCGTGCGACACTTCATCGACAATGGTGGTGATGACCTGCACTACCTTGGCGAGCAGGTCAGTATTCTTCCTAACCTCTTTCCCCCATCGAGTGCTAACAACATTCTAGATGGAAACGATAATGGCTCTTTGCATATTCCAAAACTCCCGCCGCTATATTTTGACAATGCTTTCCGAAAAACTCACAGCCGCTGAAAAATCCCGCGACGAACACACAGCCCACGACGAAGAGGTTTCAGCCCAAGAACAGCAAAAGATTACAAATCTGGAAGCCGCAGTCGGAGCAGCAGACGAACAAGTCAAACGCCTCGAATACTGGAGCGACGTCCGCGACATGGCCCGCTCGGGCATCACCTCCTTCGCCACCGACGAAGACAAATGGGGCTATTCTCGCTGGCGCGGACTAGACAGCTCAGGCCCCGAAGCAGATTCCCAAAGCACGGCCAAGGAAAAAGGCAAAAGTTGGAAACAGGTCAAGAAGGAAGTCGACACCCAACTCAAACCCAAGGACAGCAAGACTAACGCACCGGATGGGGATAAGAAGGAACTTAGGGTTGGAGAACGACTTGTGGAGTCGAGTGAGGAGGGTAATTATACCACTGCTGCTGAAGATGTTGGACCCAAGGATAAGGGAAAGCAGAGGGCTGAGTGATTTCTTTCGCGTGCGATTTTTCTCCTCCATTGCATTGCATCACATCGCTTTCTTGATCCTTGGTTCCACTTTTGTACAGTAATACCACGTCTTGGCCATATGTCGCTTGGCGAAACACATTGTAGTCACAACAAGAGATCATGCTCTGCCTTTAATCTCACAGTCAAGTCCTTTGCCATCCCCAATCGCTTCTGCACAACTGTCCTGCCCAAGTCCCATTTTCCATCCCTACCACACGCCTTGTTCCTTTCCAGCTGTTATCTTCCCTGCCTTCGACATTTATCATGCAAAACTTTGCTGCTAGCCTTTCCACTCTTCCAACCCCCTTTCCGATTCCATATCGTCAGCGAAAATATACACGATATCCTACTGCATTTATTCCATCATCTAATAGAAACGTCTGTATATATATTACTTTTCGATTGCTTTTTTCGTATACTTTCTAGACGATCATCTGTTTTATTCTTACTTCTTGTTGAGTGTGTGAGAGGAGAGTTTTATTTCAAACGTCCCTGTCGCTTTTTATTTCTTGAGCCACCTACCCTTTTTTTGTATATTTGGTTTTCGACATTTTCTTGTGTAGATTTTTCTTTTTTGCGTTCAGAACAGGATGAGCAAAGAGGTGAATGAAAAGTGGTCGGGTAAGGAGATTTGATTTCTTTTGTTGGATGGGTTCGGGGGTTTTTAGATCAGTAAGAGATATGGAGTCGTGGGTGTTGGAGATTGCTAGATGGACTTTTTGCAGGTATGTGGGATAGAGCGGTGAGGGGGGGAAGGATGAGGAATGCTCTTAGTAGATATGTCGAGATGTTTGGAAAGAGAGTTTTGCATTTTGATATGTACGTTTGAGACCAGTGGCAGTGAGCGGAGATGGAAGAAAGCAATAGTGTGGGGAGTTCAAGAATTCCATCGTTCGCTTTTTCTGAAAGTCTTCTCGTACTTTCCAGTGCTGGGTGGATTTGCTGACTGTCAAAAATGCAGCAGGGATTTCGAAATTCGGTCTAGATGGCCATTAAGAGCGAAGGGACGAGAGGGCTCTCCGTGAAACAGTTCAAGAGACTTTGATATGCTGTTGCAAAGTTTGACATGTACGTTTGAGACGGGTAGGGGCGAGCAGAGATGGAAAGAAGGGATGGTGTGGTAAGTCCAAGAATTCCTTTGTTCGCCGTTCGCCTTTGCTCGCTGGTTCTGACCTCTCTTTTTCCACGATGCTGGACGGATGCGTCACTATCAAGATGCAGCAGGATTTGTTGACCAGTCTAGATGGCCTTTGAGAGTAAGGGGGAAGAGGACTCTCAGCGGACAGTCAAACAGACTCGAATATGTTGTTGCATTTCGACAACATTGAAGAAGTATGCTGCGGCAACAGAGAGACGTTTCAGGCGAGATTGTAAAAGCACAGCACAATGAAATGCTGGGTATGATGCTTGTAAGTTCAGAACTTCGCTTTGGTCTGATTGGGCTTGTTGACCTTGTTGTCTCTTCTTGACCAATTCCTGGATCTTCTCGGGGGTGTTGGAGTTGCCTTTGGTAGTCGGAGCCATTTGGTGTATTGCGAGGATGTCTTAAGGAGATGTTGATAGTCTCGTGTGGAAGGTCTTGATCAGAGGAGGTGCTAGAAAGAATTGAGCCATCCTGGTCTGCTCCTGCTTGTACGCTCTAGGCGGACCCAGATCTGTGGTTCCATCAGCCTGAGTCAGCACACATTTATTCTATGCAGTTCTGCCTGCGGATCCATTGCACTAGGTGCACGACTTCGTACCAACGGGCAGGTTGAGGGGATTGCGCTTTATGTACAATCCGCGACATCTGTCACAGCCGATCCTCAGTTTGCAATTTGTGGGACTATTAACGTGTTGATGATCACCCTCAGATGAGGATTCAGCTGGGGCATCGGTGCCAACATCATCAGAGCCACCGGAGGGGAGGCGGAAACCGGTGTCGAGTCTTCTGAGGACTGTGCTGCGATCACGGTAGACCGGGGTTACGGGCAGGGGTGAACGAGAGCGACGAGGACCCTGCTCTTGTCCAGAGGCGTAGGCGGGTGCGAGAACTGAGTGGGCAAACAATCTGAGGACGGACTGATAGGTGCGGCCAGTAGCGGGGCCATAGCCATCCAGCATGGGGTTGTACCCGGCCAAGCTATCTTACATGCCACCGCTCAGGCCACCATTGTTCATCCGGTTGGTATAGTTTTGAGCAGGCTAGAATATGTTGGGGTAACCAGGCTGACTCAAGCTGGATTGTTTGCTATCTTGCAGACAATGCAGCGGGAGCACTGGGTCTGACGGCGTGCAGAGAAGCAGATAATGAGGGCTGCGCGCTGAGAGTAGAAATGGTCGAGGAAGTGTTGCTAGGACCGGCGACCACAGCATAGTTGGAAGGCATGGATACCTGGCCAGTGCTGGTAGAGTGATCGAAGGCAAATGGATCGTCTTGTGAGTACATTTGCTCAGCTATGCGAGAGCCCGCTGCACCCAATCTCCTTTCTCAATAATCACGAAACACGTAGTAGACAAGAGAGAAGGATGGAAACATCACAGACCTGACTTCCTCATTCTCTCCGAAACCTTCAATCTCTCTGCAATCCTCGTCAGCCGAGCCGACGCTAATGATAAAAAGTACACCTAAACCAGATAGTGACTTGTGGTTAAAAGAGGCCAAGAGTTGTATCACAGAAGTGACCATCTTTTTTCCTTTCCCGCGTCATCATTAGCACCTTTACGCAAAAGGCTTAGCACAGCAGCGAAACAACCAATAATCTGGCGATCGCCCTATTCCAAACCTTGCAATACTACCCACACCAGCTACTCAGAAGACGCCAAAGAATTGAAGCAGAATTTACTCCATTAGTCTAGACTAAAACATCACACCTTACCCATCCCTCAGAAACCATCATTTCGCCTAACATGAACATGTAAAAGTACACACCAAGGACTGATCCCAACGGTATTCATACATGACCTAGCAACCAGGAACTAAACAACACTCCCAAGAAACTCACAGGCGAGAAAGTCACAAAAAGTTGACTTACTAAAACCGTCAGTATAGAACGATTGCAAGGGAAGCAAATGAAAGCATCAACATTCAGGGAGCAAGCACCTACGGAAGTACTGCGAAAAGCAAGTCGACACAAAAGTCCAACGAGCTCTGTGAAACCCTCCCATTATCATATTTCCAAACTAGCAATTTTACGGCGAAGATCGATGCTCTCTACCACAGAGATGCGGGCACTTGGGCAACACAAAAGTACTTCAGTATCACAGACCTAGTATCTTTCACTAATCCTCAACCACCATCCACTTATAGCACAAAGCATCCACAGAATCCTCTATACAATAGCCGAAAGAAAGGATAAACAACCCAATGATTCAAAAACCACATCCTCATAACCTCAGCTCCACACCCGCCACCTGCAAATCACACTCGCCATCACCCTCGCAAACAACAAATCGCAAGCTTTGAAAAATATCCCACCTGCAATACCAAACACAGCACTTGACCCAAAAGAAAGAGCACCGCAACCCTGTCGCGTTGTGGATAATCAGTGATGGTATTGGCGGGATGAAAGAGTGAATGTGAGGATGGAGGAAGGACTTCGAAGCAGGTCAGTGAGACGTGAAACGGGGGAGATTTCCAAGGATGAAATTAGACCGTGCGGATGGTTGGTTATGGGGGTGCTGAGAAGGAGCACAGGTGGGGTATCACAGACCTGATGGGTGTCTCCCCCGTGTCGTGGGATGTTGAGAGTCAAGGAAGCCATGGTGTCTCCAGCGTGATTAAGCGTCATCGAGCAAGAATGCTAGGTGCAATGCGGGTAAAAGAAGTGAAAGGATGATGAGCAGGTAAACTGAATAGCCCGTTTGCAACCCCACAAAAGCAAGTGCAGACCCATCAATGGCGTCTAAGTTTCTGATAGCCACTCATCCTCGCCTTGACGATGCGATTGGCGACGAACAGCACCACCGCAACGGCAGCCAGCACGCCAAGGAAAGAAACCGAGACCCCACTCAATGGCACCATCTGCGTGACCCTACTGACCAAGCCAGCAGCCCAGAGATCCACAATATCTGTTTTGCCCAAGACATGGCCATCTGAATCCAATGCCTCAACAATGAAATACCTCATAGACTCTTTGTCAAAGTCCTCAGGGAAGGGGATCTCAGTCTCGAAACCAGTTTTGTCGGCTGTTGCAACCACTTTGCCAGCTTCCCCATCGAGCAAGAAGCGCAGTTGCCAGCTCTCAACCTCAGTCGCGCCATTCCAACTCACAAACACCGAAGTCTTCGCGATGCCAGGAACAGCAGAAGGAGGATATGAAGGTTGGCCAGTCCAGCGATACTTCAAAGCGGTATAACTCTGCACATGTCCTTTGCCAAATGCGTTTTCTGTGGTGATTCGAGAATCACACAGCAATGTGCCGTCGGCTAGATATTCGGTCCAGACGCCTGTGTAGCCGAAACCTATCAAGACGTGAGGGTCCGAATCTGCAGTGAGGTTCGAGGTCACGAGTTGCATGCTTCCTTGGCTGATTGAGGGGATGTGCAAAGGGTGTTCGTAGGATTTGACGAGTTTGGCTGTCAGAGGGGCATTGGTGGAGACTCCTTGGGAAGGATAAGTGAGCTCGATTAAGATGCCTCTGGCAGGACGTGAGTCAATCCCATTGTCGAAGGCGGAAAGCAACTGTTTGGTAATGCCGTCCTTGTGCTTTGCAACTCCGTGATCTGAGATTTCCTTGGCAAGCAATTTTGGAAAAGTAGTCAGAGGGTGAAAGCGAGCGAGATGTTGGTAAGCCATGTTCGTCGCTTGACCATTACTCAAGTCAGAGAAGGAGTTACGCTTGCCGCCAAGAACCCAGATGATCTCGCCGGTTTTGCCATTGATGTAGGTGATTGAGGAGGTGAAGCGGGCGGAGATGAGGTAGTTGCCTAGATCGTCTTTTTCTACACTGTTGATGTGATACCAATCGTATGGATGGTCAGTAGTGTAGCCATCTCCGTTGAGAGGAGCATAAGACTCGTTGAGATGGTGGTGTTTTGAAGCACGCCATTCGAAGACCAACTCTTGTTTTGCAATGTCGAATTCTTGGAATAGGCAATCCCAGATCCAGACGGTGTCTTTGATCTTGAAGACACCGGGCTGGTTGAGAGGGTAGATCTGGTAGAAGGTGACCAGGGCAGTGCCTTCAGGTGTGATGGTCAACTCATGTAAGTCTGCACGTAGATTGTTGACACCCCTGATCCTGGCTATCTCTTCGTACTTGTTGTTGAGGACGTAAAAGTAGCCCTCTCCATGACCTCCTACAGCGTCATCGCCGACCCAGTAAGTCAAGACCTTTTCTCCTTTGTACTCTTGGACTTTCAAGTTGTATGGTTGACCCTTGACGGTATGCGACCAGATGAGCTCGCCGTGATTGTCCAGAATAGTGATGGCAGGGTGTGGCACACGGAAGCCACGAGGAGCGAGGAAGATGTAATTGTCGTCATAACATTGCGGCGAGTGGACAGCATTTCTCACGGCAGGAGAAGTGATGTTGGCCGAGCGGTACGACTTGAAGGGGTATGAGCCGTATTTGGACTCCCAGATGTTTGCATCGACAGTTAAGGAATTGTATTCTCGACCGACATCGTTGGCAACGACTATAGCGGTAAGCAGGTATATCAAGGAGAGCGGTCCGAGAATCATGGGCGCATTGTGCTGAATGAAGCAAGGCTGCCGGTCTACCGTGATACGAGGACGCGACGCTTTTCGGAAGAATAAAAGGAGATAAATGAAGAATAAATCAGTGAAAGGTTATCGGAAAAAGCGGGGGCTTATCGGAGTGCGGGCGAGTGGAGAGCCAATGGGGAGCATGATGAAGCACATCATCCAACAACTGCCCGACCGACAAGTCCTGCCTGTCTTGTTGTTTTCACTTGTCCACCATATCCAAACCCGTCCCTCCGTCGTCGTCCTCATCAACATCACTGTTAACTTGCCTTCCAGCCATCACGAAGGCTACAACGCACACAATGCCTGCGCGCATCTCGCCACCTCCCGCAGCCAACGGCAGCACGGGTTTGACCAAGGAACAGCTCGACTTCTGGAACACGAATGGCTACCTCCTGATACCCGATGCTCTGAGTCCGGAGACAACAAAGTCGTTACTCGAAGAGGCTTATACCATGCTTGATGGCTTCTCTCTCCATGACCATCCCATGACCAAGTTCAGCACCGGCGAGCAGAGTGATCATGTCGGCGACGACTATTTCCTCGAGTCCGGCGACAAAGTCCGTTTCTTCTTTGAAGAAGGTGTGTTCTTACTACCCCTCTCACTCCCTGGCACACGTACTGATTCACCCTCAAAGACGCCTTCGACACTGACGGCACCCTCACAAAACCCAAGGCCAAAGCCATCAACAAGATCGGCCACTACCTCCACGGCCTAAACCCCAAATACCGCGCCTCCTCCCTCTCCACCGCCAACGCCGCAATCGCCAAAGACCTCGGCTTCACAGACCCCCGAATCCTGCAATCCATGATCATCTGCAAGCAACCCGAAATTGGCGGCCGCGTTCCTCCCCATCAAGATTCCACTTTCCTCTACACCGATCCTCCTTCCGCCGTCGGCTTCTGGTATGCCCTCGAGGATGCAACTGCGGAAAATGGCTGCCTTTCTTTCGCTGCTGGATCACATCGCCGCGCTCCCATTCGCAGTCGCTTTGTCAGAAAGTACGAAGAGGATGGTACAACACCCACACCAAGCGGCACCGGCTTCTCCGAAAACGAGGGCTCACAATGGCCCGCAGGCTTGCAAGAAGATACTGAAGTCAAGAAAGAAGTCTACGAGCTCGGTGAAGTCAAAGCCGGCACTCTGGTTCTGATACATGGAAACCTTTTGCACAAGTCGGAGAAGAATACGAGCATGAAGGGCAGAATGATCTATACTTTCCATTGCATCGAGGGTGGGAATGACTATGATGACAGGAATTGGTTACAACCTCCTGCCGAAGGTTTCTCCAAGCTCAACATGCAGTCATAACCCCGAGGCCTGCCTGCCTATTCATCAGGATAGGCAGGTAAGATGAAGGGACATTCTTGTTCTTTGCATGCGAGACTCCTTTGATGCTACATACATCTTTTTGTCTTTTCTTCTTTTTCTTCGAGGACCTCGTCTTCCACACTTGACGTTAGTGACCAAACTCTCCTCATTCTCGCTCATACTCCCACATTCAGGAAAGTGCAAAGGGTGTAATCGAAACCAGCCCATGATCTCACTTTACCTCACAATTCGCATCTAGGTTCGCACATAGCGTAAAGCTTATATTTCATACCAGCCACCTCTAGTAGCAAAACAACCCCCCCCCCCC